>Ga0075364_10000150_pt1 | contig 30711 bp, 27 predicted proteins | sample EndMetdeltDD1764_FD_71517 | JGI IMG/M metagenome (GOLD analysis project Ga0075364, IMG submission 71517) | Populus endosphere microbial communities from Tennessee, USA - Endosphere MetaG P. deltoides DD176-4 | ecosystem: Host-associated > Plants > Roots > Endosphere | place: USA: Tennessee... | reverse complement strand
GCTTCGCGGTGGTGGCCTCGGAGGTGCGGACGCTCGCCCAGCGCAGCACCGGCGCGGCCAAGGAGATCAAGGCGCTGATCGAGGACTCGGTGGAGAAGGTGGCCGGTGGATCGGCGCTGGTCGCGCAGGCCGGCGCGACGATGGACGAGATCGTCGCCAGCGTGAAGCGGGTGAACGACATCATGGGCGAGATCGCCGCGGCCTCGCAGGAGCAGAGCGCCGGCATCGAACAGGTCAACCAGGCCATCACCCAGATGGACGAGACCACCCAGCAGAACGCGGCCCTGGTCGAGGAGGCGTCGGCCGCCGCCGGCAGCATGGAACAGCAGGCCGCGGGGCTGATCGAGGCGGTGTCGGTGTTCCGGATCGGAGCGGCATCGGCCGGTGCCACCGCCGGACACGGCCTGCAGCCGCTGCACGCCAGCGCGGCCTGAGGCCGCCGGAGCCGGTGCGCGCGCCGGCTGCCGCCCTGCTGGATCGGGCGTCCCGATGTCCGGCCCTGCGGCCGGGTGTCGGGACCGCGTCCGCGTCGGGAGACGGGCGTTCGCAATGCGATCTGATCCGCCGGTCTCCGGCGGATCGGCATTACGCATGCGCGGGCGATCGTATCTGCGGGCGCGGACGACGGCCTGCCGTTGAGTCCGGCCCTGAGCACCGGCTTACACGTAGTGCAGCGTCACCAGCACCAGCACCAGGTAGCGCCCGGTCTTGGCGATGGCCACCAGCGGCAGGAACACCCGCAGCGGCTCGCGCATGATGCCGGCGGCCAGGGTCAGCGGATCGCCGATCACCGGCGCCCAGCTCAGCAGCAGCGACCAGCGGCCATACCGCGCGTACCAGCCGCGCGCGCGCTCCAGTGCCGCGGATTTGACCGGAAACCAGCGGCGGTCGCGGTAATGGAGCACGCCGCGGCCCAGGTACCAGTTGACCAGCGACCCGAGCACATTGCCGACGCTGGCCACCAGCAGCAACCAGCCCCACGGATGGCCGGCCAGCAACAGCCCCACCAGGACCGCTTCGGATTGCGCCGGAAGCAGGGTCGCGGCCAGGAATGCCGCCATGAACAGGCCGAGGTAGAGCATGGCGGATGTGCGGCAGTTGCAGATGGACCGGCAAGGGTAGCGCGCCGCCCTGCCTGCACGGTCGTGCGTGGCAGTCCGCGCATCCCATGTCGGAGGCTGGCAGCAGACAGAAACCGGCAGGCGCGGGTGCCCGGGGGGGCCGTCCACGGTGGAGCTGGCGCCGTGCATACGTATGCATGATGATGCACGTTTATGCATGAAAGTGTAGGGTTGCGTTCTTCGCCACCGGCACAGGTGTCCCGATGTCCTCTGCTCCTCACGCCATCCCGCATGCACCCAGCGTGGTCGTCTTCGACCTCGGCGGGGTGTTGATCGACTGGAATCCCCGCTATCTGTACCGCGATGTCTTCGGCGACGCGGCCGAGATGGAGCATTTCCTGGCCGAAATCTGCAGTCCCGCCTGGAACGCACGGCAGGATGCGGGACGGCCGTGGGACGAGGCCGTCGCCGAACTCAGTGCCAGGCATCCCTCGCACGTGGCGCAGATCGCGATGTACCGCGACCGCTGGGAGCAGACGCTGGGCGATGCGATCGCGCCGACGGTCGAGGTCCTGCGTGCGCTGCACGCGCAGGGCGTCCGCCTGTATGCGCTGACCAACTGGTCGCAGGAGACCTTCCCGGTCGCGTTGAAGCGGTTTCCATTCCTGGCCTGGTTCGACGGCATCCTGGTGTCCGGCGAGGAGGGGCTGATCAAGCCCGATCCGGCGATCTACAGGCGGTTGCTGGAGCGTTTCGCCATCGACCCGCAGGCGGCGGTGTTCATCGACGACTCCCTGCCCAATGTCGAGGCCGCACGGCGGCTGGGCCTGCATGGCATCCACTTCCACGATGCGTCCGCGCTGCGGCGCGCGCTGGTCGCGCTGGGGATGCGGATCGACGTGGAGCCGCAGGCATGAGCACCGCGCCCATCGAGGCGCTGCCGCAGGAGCGGCAGCAGGCGATCCTGGCGCTGCTGCGCGAGCACGGCCGGGTCGTGGCCGCCGATCTGGCCGAGCGCTTCGGTGTGTCGGAGGACTCGATCCGCCGCGACCTGCGCGAGCTCGCCGCCCAGGGGCTGTGCCAGCGCGTCTATGGCGGCGCGCTGAAGCCCTCGGCATCGCCGCGGGCGCTGGCGGCACGGCGCGAGCTGGACAGCGACGCCAAGCGCGCCCTGGCCGCTGCGGCGGCCGGCCTGGTCCAGCCGGGGCAGGTGCTGCTGATCGACGCCGGCTCCACCAATGCCTGCATCGCCGCGGCGCTTCCCGAGCGGCGCTCACTGACCGTGTTGACCAACGCGCCGGACATCGCCGGCCTCCTGCTGGTACGCGAGGGCATCGAGGTGGTGCTGATCGGCGGCCGGCTCGACCCGCAGACCGGTGCGACGGTCGGCGCGCAGGCGCTCGAGCAGGTGCAGCGCGTGCGTGCCGACCTGTGCTTCCCCGGCGCCTGCGCAATCGATACCGACGGTGCGCTGTGGGCCAACAACGCCGAAGAAGCCGTGTTCAAGCGCGCGATGGTCCAGGCCAGCACCGAGACGGTGGTGGTGGCGACCGCCGACAAGCTGGCCGCGCATGCCACCCATCAGGTCGCGGCGGCCGCGGCGGTGAGCCGCCTGGTCACGGGTGCGGACGCGCCGACCGCGTTGCTGCGCCGCCTGCGCGCCTCCGGCATCGAGATCCTCAAGGTGCCGATCGGCCGCTGAGCGGCCCGCGTCATGCCGATGCCCACGCGCTGTCCGCGGTCGCGCGGCATCGCCTTCCTGCCGTCCGTTCCGGACGCCCCCCTTCATCCCATCCGGTCGAACCATGTCACGTCCCCACGATGCAGTCCTGCAGCAGCACGCCACGCGTGCGGCCTTCTTCATGCCCGGTTTCGCGATGGCGGCCTGGGCGCCGATCGTGCCGTTCGCCAAGGCGCGGGCCGGGCTCGACGACGGCAGTCTCGGTCTGGTCCTGCTGTGCCTCGGCGCCGGCTCGCTGCTGGCGATGCCGCTGGCCGGCGCGCTGACCGCGCGGCAGGGGTGCCGGCGCGTGCTCATGGTGGCCGCGTTGCTGATCTGCGCGGTGCTGCCGATGCTGGCGGTGGTCTCCAGCCCCATTGCGCTGGGCGTGGCGCTGTTCGTGTTCGGTGCGGGTGTGGGCACGATGGACTGCACGATGAACATGCAGGCCGTGGTGGTCGAGCGCGAGAGCGGGCGCGCGCTGATGTCCGGTTTCCACGCGTTCTACAGCATCGGCGGCTTCGTCGGTGCGGCCGCGCTGACTGCGCTGCTCAGCGTCGGCGCGGCGCCGTGGGTGGCCTGCGCGATCGCGGTGGCGGTGCTGGTCGCGCTGCTGCTCGGTTCGATGCGCTACTGGCGCACCGAGCGGATCGCGCAGGACGCGCCGGCCTTCGCCTGGCCGCGCGGGATCGTGCTGCTGATCGGCGCGATGTGCTTCGTGGTGTTCCTGGCCGAAGGCGCGATGCTGGACTGGGGTGCGGTGTTCCTGGCCGACGCCAAGGGCATGGAGGAGGCGCGCGCCGGCATCGGCTACGTGGTGTTCTCGCTGGCGATGACGGTCACCCGTCTGGTCGGCGATGGCATGGTGCAGCGGCTGGGCCGCCTGCCGACCATCATCGCCGGTGCGCTGGTCGCGTTCGGTGGGTTCGTGCTCGCGACCACGTTGGATGCACCGTCGCACGCGCTGGCCGGTTTCGCCCTGATCGGCATCGGCTGCGCCAACATCGTGCCGGCGATGTTCTCGCTGGCCGGCCAGCAGAAGACCATGCCCGAGAGCCTCGCCATCCCCGCGATCACCACGCTCGGCTACGCCGGCGTGCTGGCGGGCCCGGCACTGATCGGCTTCATCGCGCTGGGGACCACGCTGGTCTTCGCGTTCCTGTGCGTGGCCAGTGCGCTGCTGGCGGTGGCGGTGGCCACGCGCTGGCTGCGGGCCGTGTCCGGGGCGGGATCGGCGTAGAGAGCCTCGCGCCGGGGACGCCGGCGCCCCTGGAGAAGGCCCTCGGTCGGCAGCGTGTCGCCAACCGCCATGTCCGGCTGGAAGAAGCCGGGAAGCCGGGCCGTTGGCGGCTCATGTCGTGCGCAGTTCGAGCGGCTTCACTTCCACCTTCGGCAGCAGCCGCTTGGTGAAGTAGCTGTCCTTGTAGTAACGGATCTTGCGGCACAGGACCGGGTGCGGCAGGCCTTCGTACAGGACGATCTCCTTCTCCGGTCCCATCGCCTTCAGCTCCTGCGGCAGCATCAGGGCGCGCTTCTCCAGCACCTCGTTGTCCGACACGCTGCGCCCCTGTCCGTGCGAGCGGGTGCGCGCGCGGCGGCGGATGGTGGTGTAGCCGAGCATTTCCGAGTAGTCGTTGGCGTCCTGCTGCTCGCGCGGCGCATAGATGATCTGCAGCGCGTGGTTGGTGATGATGGTGCGCGAGAGTTCCTTGCCGTAGACCGCATCGAGCTGCGCCATCGACTGGATGATCGGCAGCAGACGCAGGTTGTAGCCGGCCATGTAGGCCACCGCCTTGGCGATGATGTCGACCCGGCCGATCGAGGTGAACTCGTCCATCAGCAGCAGGCACTGGTGCTTGAGGCTCTTGTCGTTCTGCGGCAGCACCTTGGTGTTGACGTTGATCAGCTGGCTGAAGAACAGGTTCACGATCATCCGGCTCTCGGCCAGCTTGTTCGGCTGGATGCCGACGTAGATCGTCATGCGTCGGCGGCGGACATCGTCCAGGCGGAAGTCGTCGGCGCTGGTGACCGCATCGAGGACCGGGTTGAGCCATGGATTGAGCGGCTCGCGGAACGAGCCGATGATCGAGGCGAAGGTCACGTCGGCCTGCGACAGCAGGCCGGTGAACGCGGTACGTGTCTGCGCGCCAAGGAACGGCTGCTCGCACAGCTTCTGCAGGTAGGGCTTGAGTTCGGTGCCGTCGCCCGAGGACACGCGCAGGATCGCACCGAGCGTGGGCTTCTCGGCGGCCGGGTCGGCCTCGTGACGTTCGAACACGTACAGGGCGAACGCCAGGAAGGCGTTGCGTGCCTGGCTGATCCAGAACTTGTCCTTGTCGTCGCCATCCGGATACAGCATGGCGGCGATGCTCTGCAGGTCGGAGATGCGGAACGCCGGATCGGCCGACACGTAGGTCAGCGGATTCCAGCGATGGCTGCGGCGGTCCTCGGCGAACGGATTGAACAGGTAGATCTCGTGGCCGATCGAGCGGCGCCAGCCGGAGGTCAGGTCGTAGTTCTCCTGCTTGATGTCCAGCACCACCGCCGACTCGCGGTAATCGAGCAGGTTCGGGATGACCACGCCGACGCCCTTGCCCGAGCGGGTGGGGGCGGCCAAGATCACGAACTGCTGTCCGGCCAGACGCAGCAGCTTGCCGTTCATCTGCCCGACGACGATGCCGTCCTCCTTCTGCTTGAGAAAGCCGTTGCCGGCCAGGTCCATCATCCCGGCGAAGCGGGCGCGGCCATGCAGGTTGCCGTAGCTGCGCAGCTTGAACAGCATCACCATCAGCGAGGCCCAGACCAGGAACGCCACGCCAGCGCCGACCGCGCCGGCCGCCTTGATCCGCCCGCCGTACTGCGCGACCTGCGGATGATCCAGATGCCTGAGGTAATCGAGGTAGGTGCCCAGCCCGGCCTGTCCGGTATCCAGCCCGAGAAACATCAGGGCGAGATGGCCGGACAGATAGAGCGCGGCGATGCAGGCCAGCACGGTGATGACGGACGCGATGAGCAGGCGTGTGTTGGTCACGGAACAATCCTTGCGGGTCTACGGTGGAGGCGCCTGCGGCGTGCAGGCACGTCGGCCGACCACTCCGGCCGCCGACGGAGTCGGGCGGTCACTGCGCGGGCGCGGACGACCCGGTGCGTTCGACCAGCACGTACTCCTCGTTCCTGCTCCAGCGCTGCAGTCCGGGTTCGAGCTTGATGCAGGGCTGACCGTCACACGACGTGATGGAGACCTGTTCGAGTGCATCCAGCACCGCGGCGTCCACGCGTGCACGGTCGGCGCGTTCCAGGTTGTGTCTGGCGACATACGCGGTGCCGATCACCACGAGCGCTGCGGCCGCACCGAGGACGACGATCGACTTCCACCCCATGAAGCGCAGGCGCGCCTCGGTCGCGATGCGCTGCTGCTGCAGCTGGTCGGCCATCTGCTGCAGACGCGCTGCGGTATCGGCCAGCGCAGCGGAGGCGGCCGGAATCTCCTGGGCCAGTGCATCCCGCACCGCGGCGCTGGTCTGTCGGCTCAGTGCGGCCTGTCCATCGGCGACGTTCGTGCCGACGTCGGCCGCGCTTCGACGAAGCGCATCGAGCGCATCGCGCTGGTCGGCGATCGCCTGCTCGCATTGCCGGGTGAGGTGGCCAGCCAGCAATGCCGCGCTGGCCACGAACTCTTCCATTTCCTTTCTTTCCATCGTTCACCTTGATCAATGGTGGAGTCACTTGGCGCGGCAATCTTGCCAGTCCTGCGCGCTGCTGCGCACCCGGATGAACGCATACATGGTGAATGGATGTGCGTGATCGCGCGCTTCATGCGTGACGCAGCGCGTGACGGCCTGTCCGTGTTGCGCAAACATTCATCTCGCGGGTGACGGTGGTCGCGTTTCCGCACTTTCATCCTGAACGCGCGGTCACGCTTGTGATGCCTGCGTGATGTGACGTCGGTGTGGAGGTCGCAGGCGAAAGACGTCGATGATGGCGATGAAATGTTTCCATTGACGACACTCATGAATCTTGTACGCATCGCGCCTGAAACGTACGGAGCGGGCGGTGTCCGCCACTTCACTTCGATCAGCTGCGCGTGCCGCGTATGGTCGGCGATGAAAATTCAGGAAGCGCATCACGTTTGCAGATGCATCGTGTCGCGAAATCGATCCATTTCCAGAATCCGCGCATTTCACGATGATTTCTTCACCTTCTTGAACTGCTCACGGTGAGTGTGAGCGATGTGTGAAGTATCGAATCCGTGAATGCCGCGTGTGTTTTCCGGGACGCTTAGGATGTAACAGTTTTGATGTTGACGCTCTTCTCGAGCGCTGCATATATTCGCTCGCCATGCGGTCATCCACCTTTTGCTGGTCGGTTGGATCCGCGGTCGCAGTTCCTGGTTGGGTGAGTCAGGCGGCACGGGAGAGGACGTAACGCGTATCGGCTCGAAAGCGGTGCGCGCAAGCTCGATCGGATGGGGATCCCATCCTTGCAGTGAAGATGAAATCGGTTGGCGGTGCTGCCTGGACTCAGGCGGTGTGGAGCCTTGTTGTCGATCATTTTCGATGGAGAGCACGTGAGACGTACTGCATTGATCAACAGTCTGCTTCGCCTGGGCGTCGTGGCGCTGGCTGCGGCCGGTGTCGGATGCGCGACGCCCGATGCGCCCGACGTACAGGGCCGCTGGCGTCCGCTGAGTCAGTACGCGGAGGTGCCGCAGGCCATTCCGCTGCAGCAGGCATACGTCTACCAGGTGTCTCCAGCCGACGGCACGCTGAAGACGCTGCTCGCGCGCTGGGCGAAGGATGCCAAGGTCACGCTGGCCTACCAGCATCCGAACGACTACACGCTGCATGCGCCGGTCGCCCAGATCCGCACGACCAGCCTGCAGCAGGCGGCCGCCGCGCTCACGTCCGCCTACGCCCAGCAGGGCGTCCGCGTCGACGCGATGCAGTCACGGATCGTCGTCAGCCAGGCGCAGTCCGAGGCCCCGCAGGCATCCACCGTCGAGACCGGTACCGCACCGGCCGGCGGCTGAGACGGAGTCCTGCATGTTCGGAAAGAAGACCGCGTCCCCCGAGATCGAGCGTGCCGTCGCCCAGGGCGTGAGCTACGAGCTCACGCTTGCCGACCGCTCGCGCCGCAGCGAACGGCGGGCCTGGACCGTCGCCTGGTGCTCGGTCGCGATGTCGCTGATCCTCGCTGGTGGCTACTTCATCTTCCTGCCGCTGAAGGAGAAGGTGCCCTACCTGGTGATGGCCGACCCGTACACGGGTACGGCCACCGTGGCGCGCCTGACCGGCGATTTCCACGAGCGCGACGTGACCACCGAGGAGGCGATCAACAAGAGCAACGTCGCCCAGTTCGTGCTGTCTCGCGAAGCCTATGATTCCGGGCTGATCGGCCAGCGCAACTGGCAGACCACGCTGTCCATGGCCGGCCCCGGAGTGGCGCCGGCGTACATGGCGCTGCATGCCGAATCCAATCCGGAACGGCCGTTCCGGCTGTACGGCGCGACCCGCGCGGTGCGCGTGCGCATTCTGAGCATCGTCCTGGTGGGCGGTGGGGAAGGGCGCCGGCCGACCGGTGCGACCGTGCGCTTCCAGCGGGCCCTCTACGACAAGGGGCGCGGCGCCTCCGAGCCGCTGGACAGCAAGATCGCCACGCTCGAGTTCACCTACAACCCGGACATCGAGATGAGCGAGGAACTGCGGTTGCTCAATCCGCTCGGTTTCCGCGTCGTGAACTACCGGGTCGACAACGATTACGCGACCGCGCCGAGCCCGGAACGCGAGTTCCCGGCCCCGACGACACCGGCGCCTGCTGCACCCGCGCCGTCGGCTCCCGGCCCGGCCGCGCTGCCGCCCGGCACGGTCCCTGCCGCACCTGCTCCGGTCGATCCGGCCGCGGCAGGCGCGATGCCCGCGGACGTGGTGCCGAGCATGCCCCAGCCGGCCGAACAGTCCGAAACCAATTGACGAACAATGGAGCGCACCCGTCCATGAGTCGCCGCACACGCTCGTTCCTGCCGTTCCGGCTCGCCATCCTGGCGCTGGCCTGGTGCGTGGCAGCACCCGCCGTCGCCCAGGTGGTCGAGGAGTACGAGTACAAGCCCGATGCGATCTACCAGGTCCGTACCGGGCTGGGCATCACCACCCAGATCGAGCTGAGTCCGCACGAGGAGGTGCTCGACTACGGCACCGGCTTCAGCGGGGGCTGGGAAATCAGCCGGCGCGAGAACGTGTTCTACGTCAAGCCGCGCAACGTCGACGTCGACACCAACCTCATGGTGCGTACCGCCGCGCATTCCTACATTTTCGAACTGAGGGTCGTCGCCACCGACTGGCGTGCGCTGGACCAGGCCAAGGCGGCCGGCGTGCAGTACAAGGTGCGCTTCACCTATCCCAGCGATACCCGGTTCGCCGGTGCGGTCGAGCAGGAGCCGGCGGCCGAGCTGAGCACCGAGATCCAGCCGGACCGCAGCTACCACTTCGGCTACGACTATTCGCGGCACAAGCGGCAGCCGGAGTGGCTGGTGCCGTCGATGGTGTACGACGACCGGCGCTTCACCTACATCAGGATGGGTGACAGGACGCGCTTCCCCAGCGGCAACTTCCCCGCCGTGTTCGCACGCGAGAGAGAGAACGGCGACGAGTTCGTCGTCAATTCGACCGTGGAGGGCGACACCATCGTGGTCCACGGCACCTATCCCTATCTGGTGATCCGTCACGGAAAGAACGTGATCGGCCTGCGCAGGAGTCCGGAACTGTGAGCACGACACCTCCCGACCACCGTGACGAACATGGCGTCGAGCGGCCGCACCAGCCAGCCGCCAATCCCTACCAGGGACGGCAGGCGCCCGATCTGGATGCCGATGCGCCCTACCTGAACTCCGCCGACGTGCAGCGGCTGAACCGCAAGGCGTTGGTCTTCCTCGGCGGCATCGTGGTGCTGCTGGTGGCCATCGTCGCGTGGATCGCCGGCGGCGGGCTGTCCAGCGAGGACGAGCGTCCTCGCCAGCAGGCCAGCGAGCAGGTGGTCATTCCCGCCGCGCCGCGCGACCTGCCCGAGCTGCCGCCTGCGCAGCCGGTGCCGCCGCCGATGCCCGAGCTTCCGCCGCTTCCGGTGATCGAGGATCCGGACCCGACCGGCTCGATGATGGGCATGTCCGGCACTGATTTCATGCAGCAGCGGCCGCCGACGCTGCTCGAGCGCCGGCTGGCCGACGTGGGCGGCGGTGGCGGCGATTTGATGGAGAGCATGATGCCCGGCAGCGGTGCCGGCGCCGGTGCCGGCGAGGACATGCAGCGTTCGGTCATGGAGGCGCCGGCCACCGGCGCGACCAGCGCACAGCCGCTGTACAAGCCCGATACCCTGCTGCTGCGTGGCACCTACATCCGCTGCGTGCTGCAGTCGCGGGTCATCACCGATTTCCCCGGCTACACCTCCTGCGTGGTGACCGAGCCGGTGTACTCGGTGAACGGCCGCCGCCTGCTGCTGCCGCGCGGCTCGCGGGTGCAGGGCACGTATGGCTCGGATTCCATCGTGGGCGACCGCGCGGCGATCGTCTGGGACCGCATCACCACGCCCACCGGCCTGGACATCAACATGCGCAGTCCGGGCGTCGATGCGCTCGGCTCGGCCGGCAACGAGGGCCACTACACCGCGCACTGGGGCCAGCGGATCAGCTCGGCGCTGCTGCTGAGCATGCTCAGCGATGCGTTCAAGTACGCCGGCGCCAAGCATGGTGAGCCGTCGTACGGCTACGGCAGCGGGGTGATCGTGCAGAACCCGTACGAGAGCACCACGGCACGGACGATGGAGCGCATGGCCAACCTGGCCATGGAGCGCAACATGGCGCGTCCGCCGACGGTGACGATCAACCAGGGCACGATGCTCAACGTCTATGTCGCGCGCGACGTGGACTTCTCCGCGGTGGTCCGCTGAGGCGCATGACGATGGACGGCGGCGTCGCGATCCCGGCCAAGGTCTCCAGCGAGTTCCTGGACTACCAGTACCAGGTGCTGGGCATCCACGAGCACATGCAGTCGGCCCATGTGACCGAAATCTGCATCAACCGGCCCGGCGAGCTCTATCTGGAGACGCGCGACGGCTGGGAGCGGCGCGAGGTGCCTTCGCTGACCTTCGAGCGCGCCCGCCAGTTCTGCACGTCCGTGGTCAACGAGAGCAACACCGGCCAGCGCGTGACCGACGCCGATCCGATGGTGTCGCTGACCTTCCCGACCGGGCAGCGTGCCCAGTTCGTGATCCCGCCAGCCTGCGATGCCGGCAAGGTGTCGATCACCATCCGCCTGCCGGCCAGGTTCAGCAAGAGCCTGGAGCAGTACGAGCAGGACGGCTTCTTCGACCAGATCCTGGAGCAGGGCCAGACCGTTCCCGAGCACGACCAGGAGCTGCTCGAGCTGCGTCGCAGCCGCCAGTACGGCGAGTTCTTCAGGAAGGCGGTGTATTACCACAAGAACATCGTCGTCGCAGGCGCCACCGGCAGCGGCAAGACCACCTTCATGAAGTCGCTGGTCAACCACATTTCCGACCAGGAACGGCTGATCACCATCGAGGATGCGCGCGAACTCTTCCTCAGCCAGCCCAACGTGGTCCATCTGCTGTACTCGAAGGGCGGGCAGAGCGCCAGCAACATCACCGCCAAGAGCTGCATGGAGGCCTGCCTGCGCATGAAGCCGGACCGGATCATCCTGGCCGAGCTGCGCGGCGACGAATCGTTCTACTTCATCCGCAATTGCGCCTCCGGCCATCCGGGATCGATCACCAGCTGCCACGCCGGCAGCACCGCGCAGGCCTGGGACCAGCTGGCGCTGATGGTCAAGGCCTCGGCGGAGGGCTCGGGCCTGGAGTTCGCGGTGATCAAGCGGCTGCTGATGCTGACCATCGATATCGTCGTGCACATCAAGGCCCATGCCGGGCGTCGCTACATCACCGGCATCGACTTCGATCCAGCCCGCGCGCTGGCGGCCTGAGGAGCGGATGCGCATGCGGACCCGACATACACGCACCATCACGCGCCCGATGGCGGTCCACAGGAAAGGAGGCTGACGATGCTGCCTGGCATGGAGCTGATGGGATGCACCGACCTGGCGGTTCCCGCCGAGGTCATGCAGCACGTCGTGCGCGTCGAGTCCTCTTTCAATCCCTATGCGATCGGCGTCGTCGGCGGCCGCCTCGCGCGTCAGCCGCAGAACCTGCCCGAGGCGGTGTCCACCGCACGCATGCTCGAGCAGAACGGCTACAACTTCTCGCTGGGCCTGGCCCAGGTCAATCGCCACAACCTGGCGCGCCACGGCCTGGCCGAGTTCGAGAAGGCCTTCGAAGTCTGCCCGAACCTGAAGGCGGGTTCGCGCATCCTCGCCGAGTGCTACCAGCGCGCCGGCAACGACTGGGGCAAGGCGCTGAGCTGCTACTACTCGGGCAACTTCGAGACCGGCTTCCGCCATGGTTACGTGCAGAAGGTGCAGGCCTCATGGCGCGGCGCGCAGCCGGCCGGCGCTCCGGTCGCACCGATCCAGGTGATCGACCGACAGCGTGGCGCCACCGGCGTGGCGGCCACGCCGCGGGTGCCGGCGGCCGTGTCGCGGCGGGTGCTCGAAGCCAGCGGCCCCGCGCCCGCCAGCCGGCGCCAGCCCGTCGCCGCGGCCGCCAGCATCGCCCCGCCAGCTCCCGCGCAGATGCAGGCCGCGTCCCCTGTCGTGGTCGCCGCGTTGCCGGCAGCACCGGGCGCCGCAGTACCGGCGCAGCTGGCGTCGGCCTCGGATGCGCCAGTCACCGTGCAGTTGATGGGCGCGCGGCCGGCGTCCGCCGCACCGGCGGCACCCACGTCCCCTGCAGGTGCGAGGACCGCACCTGCCCAACCGGAACGCGATGCCGCATTCGTGTTCTAGCGTTGTTCCAGCGACACCGGCCACGGACGGCCGCCGGCACCACCGCATCCACTCCATAGACGAGGCTTCAGATGGACAACACCCACGCTTCCCCCAAGCAGGTCATCAACGCCGCCGCGCTGGCGGCCGTGTGCGTCGCGCTGGTCGCAATGCCGGAACTGGCGTTCGCCCAGGACGTCAGCGGCGCCAGCACCCGCGTCAACTCGTTCTTCACCAATCTCAACGGCCTGCTCGATGTGGCATCGGTGGCCATCGTCACCATCGCGGTGATCTTCTCGGGCTACCAGATCGCCTTCAACCACAAGCGCATCGGCGACGTGGCGCCGGTCCTGATCGGCGGCTTCCTGATCGGTGCGGCCGCGCAGATCACCAAGATGCTTCTGCCCGAGAGCGTGACCTCCACCAGCATGCTGCTGGAGCAGGTCATGACCCAGATGCCCTATGCATAAGAACGCGCTGTTCCGGGGATGCACGCGGCCGCCCATGTTCATGGGCGTGCCGTACGTGCCCTTCACGTTCGCGGCAGGCGGATGCCTGCTGCTGACGTTCTACGCCAACATGTTCTTCCTGCTGCTGCTGCCCGTCGTGATCTTCGTGATGCGGCAGATGGCCAGGCGCGACGAGATGATCTTCCGCCTGATCGGGCTGCGCCTGATGTTCAGGCTGCGGGTCAGGAACGTTCAGCGTCACGGTGGTATGTGGGTGCTGACACCCAACGACTACCGCAGGCAGTTCCACGACACCACACCGGACCGATAGCCGCATGCTGGCGCCAGACACCTCCATCGCCGAGTTCATTCCCTTCTCGTCGCACGTGTCCCCGCACGTGGTCAAGACGACCGGCGGCGACTTCCTGCTGACCTGGCGTCTGGACGGCCTGCCGTTCGTGGGCAGGGAGGAATGGGAGCTCGAGCACCGGCACAACACGTTCAACCGGATGCTGCAGACGCTGCGCGCGCCGGATTTCGTGAACGTCGCCTTCTGGGTCCACGACATCCGACGCCGCGGCAGCATCCGCGCCAGCGGGCAGTTCAGGCAGGCGTTCAACCAGGACCTGTCCGACGAGTACTTCGAGGCGCTGTCCTCGCAGAAGATCATGCAGAACGAGCTGTATCTGACCATGCTGTACCGCCCGATCGTACTGGGCAAGAAGCTGGTCGAGCGCTCGGCCGACATCGCACGGCTGCAGGTCGAGCAGGACCAGGCGGTGGCCAAGCTGATGGAGCTGGCGGGCAACGTCGAAGCGGTGCTGAAGGACTACGCGCCGGTGCGGCTGGGGATGTACGAAACCGGAAACGGCGTGGTGTTCTCGGAGACGCTGGAGTTCTTCGCCTACGTCGTCAACCGCATCAGCGAGCCGGTGCCGGTGCTGCGCGCGCCGGTCTGCGACTATCTCGCGGTCAGCCGGCACATGTTCTCGACCAAGACCGGCGACTACGTGGTCACCGCGCCGGGCGGCGGCAACCACTTCGGCGCGATCCTCAACATCAAGGAATACACCGACGGCACCTGGCCGGGCATCCTCAACGGGCTGAAGTACCTGGACTTCGAGTACGTCATCACCCATTCCTTCAGCCCGATGGGGCGCCAGGACGCGCTGAAGATCCTGGAGCGCACCAAGGGCATGATGATCTCCTCCGGCGACAAGGCGGTCAGCCAGGTGGTCGAGCTGGACCACGCGATGGACCAGGTGGCGTCCGGCAACTTCGTGATGGGGGAGTACCACTTCATCATGGCGCTGTACGCCGATGACCAGCAGCGCCTGTCGCAGAACATCGCCAGCGCACGCGCCGAACTTTCCAATGCCGGCTTCGTTTCGGCCAAGGAAGATCTGGCCGTGAGCTCGTCGTTCTACTCGCAGCTGCCGGGGAACTGGAAGTACCGCACGCGGCTGGCGAACGTCAGTTCGCTGAACTTCCTGGGACTGTCCCCGCTGCACAACTTCGCCACCGGCAAGCGCCACAACAATCCCTGGGGCGAGGCGGTGACGGTGCTGCAGACCACCAACGGGCAGCCTTACTACTTCAACTTCCACGCCACGCATCCGGCCGAGGACTCGCTGGGCGAGAAGGCGATCGCCAACACGATGGTGATCGGCAAGTCCGGCACCGGCAAGACCGCCCTGATCAACTTCCTGCTGAGCCAGGTGCAGAAGTTCGATCCGGTGCCGACCATCTTCTTCTTCGACAAGGACCGTGGCGCCGAGATCTTCGTGCGCGCCTGCGGCGGCAATTACCTGGCGCTGGAGAACGGCCAGCCGACCGGATTCAATCCGTTCCAGTGCGAGCGCAGCGATGCGAACGTGCAGTTCCTGGCCGGCCTGATCAAGGTGCTGGCCGGCAAGACGCATTACACCGCGCGCGAGGACGAGGACATCTTCCGCGCGGTGGAGAACATGCTCGACATGCCGCCGCACCTGCGTTCGATGACCAACTTCCAGAAGAGCCTGCCCAACATGGGCGACGACGGCCTGTACGCGCGTCTGCGCAAATGGACCGCCGGCAACGCGCTGGGCTGGGTCTTCGACAATCCGGTCGACATCATCGACCTGGAGCGGGCCAGCATCATCGGCTTCGACTACACCGAGGTGATCGACAATGCCGAGGTCCGGGTGCCGGTCATCAACTATCTGCTGCACCGTCTCGAGGAGCTGATCGACGGCAGGCGGCTGATCTACGTGATGGACGAGTTCTGGAAGATCCTCGACGGCGGCGGCGCGCTCAAGGAATTCGCCAAGAACAAGCAGAAGACCATCCGGAAGCAGAACGGCCTGGGCATCTTCGCCACCCAGAGTCCGGAGGATGCGCTGGCGAGCGACATCTCGGCGGCGCTGATCGAGCAAACCGCGACCCTGATCCTGCTGCCGAATCCGAACGCCGCGCGCGAGGACTACATCGACGGCCTGAAGCTGACCGATGCCGAGTTCGAGGTGATCCGCAGTCTGGACGAGCGCTCCCGCTGCTTCCTGGTCAAGCAGGGTCACGCCTCGACGGTGTGCCAGCTCAACCTGCGCGGCATGGACGACGCGCTGGCGGTCATCTCGGCCAGCACCGACAACATCGAGATCATGCACCGCATCGTCGAGGAGGAGGCGTCGGCGAGCGGCATCGACAGGGGCGACCTGTCCCCCGAACAGTGGCTGCCGCGGTTCCAGCAGGAACGCAAGGGCTCGCACAGCAGGCGGGAGTCACCGAAGTCGGAACGCCAGGACCGGGAACGCCCCGGCCGCGGCGTCAGCAACATATCGAACTGAGCGGAACGAGGAGGAGCAGATGAACAGCCGAAACTTGCGGAAACATCGCCTGGCAGTCGTGTCGTGCGCGGCAGTGGCGCTCGTCACCGCGCTTCCCGTGCAGGCCGAATGGTATGTGCAGGATCGTGAGGCCAGACGTACCCTGAAATCGATCGAAGGCAGGATCGGCGAAGGTGACGTCAACCGCCGCCTGCGTGAGATCTACGACCAGCAGCGGATCAACCAGTTCAAGGCCGACAGCGAGGGGACCAAGGCCGCCGAGGATCCCAAGCTGACGCTGGACGACGAGAACGCCAGTGCCTCGGTGACGATGGACGAAGACACCCGCTGCCCGACGCCCGGATCGGCTCCCGTCGCCCAGCAGCAGTGGCAGCTGTGCAAGGAGATCCACCAGACCGAGATCGCCCAGTACCAGTACTCGGTGAAGATGTTCGAGCTGACCAGGAAGCGCCAGCAGTACCTGGACCAGCTCAAGCAGCAGCGTGCCGGCTTCGGCGCGCACGAGACCGGCAAACTGCACGACAACACCAACCGCGTGCTGCTGCTGATGTCGCAGATGGAGATCGACCGCCAGCAGCAGCGTACCTACATGGATGCGTACGCCGCGCGCCTCAACTATCTGAACCAGATGAGCAAGACCATGTCCCAGCACGCGCTCGAGGGCAACAAGGGCAGTGGTGGCGGGATCGGCAGCCTGATCACCGGTCTGGTCGGCGGCATCGCGCTGGACGCGGCCCTGGATGCGGCGCAGTCGCGCAGGCACTACAACTTCTGACGAACCGCGGATCCGGTGATCTCCATGCCCTACATGGTGGCTTTCGATGATGGTGCGCTGGAGATGCTGCGCGGCATCCATGCGTTGATCGGCGGTGCAGAACGCTGGGCGTTCTTCACCGCGGTGTTCGAGTGGGTCGGCGAGGAGATCAACATCTTCCGCGACAACCTGATGGGCCGCCTGGGGGCCTGGGTCGGCGGTGTGGCATTCACCCTGCTGACCCTGTGGATCCTGCTGCAGGGGTACCGCATCGTGACCGGCCAATCGCGCCAGTACATGATGAATCTGGTCGTCGGCTCGCTGAAGTGGGTGCTGCTGATCACCGTGGCCACCACGTTCGCGCTGGGCAGCAGCAACATCCATCGCTTCCTGGCCGACGACCTGCCGCGCTCGGTCAACATCCTGGTCACCGGCAAGGACGAAGGTCCGGAGCGCGCCATCGACGACAGTCTGGTCCAGATGGAGGTCGCGATGACCGCCATCGATGCGCTGTACGTCAACTGGGACGAGACGCTGCAGGACGCGAAGACCCGCAACATGTGGTTCACCGGTGTCGGCGTGGCCGGGCCCTCGATGGTCGGCGGCGCACTGCTGCTCATGTACAAGATGGGCCTGGCGCTGTTCGTCGGTCTCGGACCCTTCTTCATCCTCTGTCTGGGATTCGAACAGACCAAGAACATGTTCCCGAAATGGGTCTGGTACGGCGTGGGAACGATGTTCTCGCTGGCCGTGCTCAGTTTCAGCGTGGCCATGATCACGAAGCTGCTCACGGCCGTCGCGGCTTCGTTCGCCGCGCAGTATCTGGCGGCCATGGCGATCGGCGCCTCGCCCAATGGCGTCAACAGCATGGCGATGATGCAGGGCGGCCTCGGCCTGCTGATGACGATGTTCCTGATCACGGTGCCGACGATGGCGGCGTCGTTCTTCCAGGGCACGCTGGGTCACTTCATGCCGCACAGCGCCTTCGGCCGGCAGATGAAGCCGGCCGTGCCGGGGCAGCCCGGTTCCGGCGCGGTGCCGGTGGCGCCGGCTCCGTCCACTGCGCCGCCGCCTGGCGCAACGCCGATGGGAACGCCGCAGAGGACATACGGAGGCGCGTGATGGGGATGAAGATTTTCGTGATGATCGCGTTTGGAGCGGCGATCGGCTTCGCTGGGGAGAGTTCAGCCCAGACGGCTTGTCCGTACGGAGCGATCCCGGGAAGCGCGCTCTGCCTGCCGGATGAGGTCGAGGATGCCCCGGACGTCCAGCGCCAACCACGCTGGAAGTTGACGTGGGGCGCGATGGCGGAGGATTCGACGACCGGTTACGTGGGCACGACTTCCGGCCAGCCGTCGAAGCGGGCTGCTCGCCGCGCCGCACTCGCGAACTGCGCGAACATGGGCGGACGTAACTGCAGATCCGTTCTGGAATATGAAAACCAGTGCGCCGTGGTGGCCGAGGCGATCGACACCTCCAATGGCACGGGTGCGATCTACCAGGCGGGACCCACGATTGAAGCGGCAACCGTTGCGGCGCTGCCACTGTGCAAGACGCACAACGCTGGCCGAGACTGCCAGGTCAACTATTCGAACTGTACTGCGCCGGTGCTTGTCAGATGAGCTTCGCATCTCGGGACGAGGTGGGTGCTCAGTCAGGAGGTGCGGGCTCCTGCCTGTTCTCGAGATGGACTCGCTTTTCTGTAGACATCGCCCCATCCGTAGCGTCCTGCGCATCCGGTCGGCCTGGTCCAACGTCGTACGCGCAATCACCCTCTCGACCACCAGCAGAAGTTTCCCGTTCGCTCCGTCTCCGACCGGACCATTGTGAATAACACTGCCTGAGCAAAGGGAGGGGCGTCGTTGACGCGTATGAGTAGCGGATGAGACGCGGGATTCTGCTTGTGCTGCTGGGTATTTTGGCCGGTATCTCCCAGGCGCAGACGGCCTGTCCGTATGGCGCTGTTCCAGGGAGTGCCCTGTGTCTTCCGGATGAGATGGTTGACGAACAGCCAGTGCAGCAGAATCAGGCACGTTGGAGATCCAACTGGGGAGCGATCGCCTACGATCCCGATGAAGGCGTCGCCGGCACATCGCCAGGTCGGCCGACGAAGTCGGCCGCCAGAAGGGAGGCACTGGGCAAGTGCAGGCAGATGGGGGGGCGAAACTGCGCGATCACCATCATGTACGCCAATCAATGCGCAGTGATCGCCGAGCCGCCGCCGAGCGAGCAGGCGCGGTACACCTCGCATCGCTACGCCGCGACCGCGGACCAGGCTGCCAATCTCGCCTTGACGCAATGCGAGGAAGGAAATCCCGGCAAGCGGTGCAGCGTCATCTATTCGAACTGTGCGCTTTCCGTGCGGGTCAGATAGGAACAGGGACGATGGCGCCGTTTTTCCAGCACAGGGTCAGTTTGGTGTGGAGGAGGCGTCGTGGTTCGCCGATGTCTGCCAGGGCCCGACAGCGGAAGTGCGGAGGTGCGTGATGGGCAAGGTATTGGTGGCGCTCGTTGTTTCCGTGATCACCTGTTTCGCCGCGGAGGCGCCTGCGCAGACAGCGTGTCCGTACGGGGCGATTCCGGGAAGCGCGCTCTGCCTGCCGGATGAGGTCGACGCTGCGCAGGAAGCCCAGCGTCAGCCACGCTGGAAGTTGACGTGGGGTGCACTGGCAGAGGATCCGGCCACCGGTTACGTCGGCACGACGACCGGCCAGCCATCGAAACGGGCTGCGCGGCGTGCTGCGCTCGCGCAGTGCAAGGCAATGGGAGGGCAGCAATGCAGACCGGTTCTGGAGTACGAGCATCAATGCGCAGTGGCGGCTGAGCCGATCGACACGTCCAGCGGCTCGAGTGCGGTCTATCGGGCCGGAGCCACCATCGAGGCTGCGACCCTCGCGGCGTTGCCGCTCTGCAGCGAACACAATGGCGGGCGCGACTGCCAGGTCAACTATTCGAACTGCACGGCCCCGGTGCTCGTTCGTTAGTTTTCCCCGTCCTGATGGTGCCCTCCGTCGATCGTGCCATTGAGGAAAGAGGCTGCATGTCGGAGCCCGGCGAGGCCTATGGAAAGCACACGTGGAGCAACAGATGAGGGTTGGCGTTCTTGTTTTCCTGCTATGTGGAGTTGCCAGCACCGCGCAGGCGCAGACTGCCTGTCCGTATGGTGCGGTGCCTGGAAGTGGGCTCTGCTTGCCGGATGAAGAGGGCGATGCGTCGACTCAGCGCAGCCCCCGCTGGAAGACGACATGGGGCGGGTTGGCAGCCGACAGAGGCGGCTCTGTCGTGGGGACGTCCACTGGCCAGATGTCGAGGCGGCAGGCGGAGCGTGCTGCGTTGAAACGGTGCCGGGAGATGGGAGGAACGCGTTGCGAGGTGTCGTTCACCTACGAGAATCAATGCGTGGCGGTTGCCGTGCTGTCAGGCGAGCTGGTCCCCGATGCGACGATGTCCTATGTGAGTGCCGCAACTCTCGAGGAGGCGACATCCCGCTCGATGCGTAACTGTTCGGAGGGAAATGGCGGCGGGATCTGCGAGATCGGATACTCGAACTGCACAGCGCCGGTGCTTGTCAGATGAGAGCAGTCCTTCAGGAAAATGCGGTTGCTTGCGCGGGATGCCGTAGCCCGGCAGGCCCGTGCGGGCGCAACGTCCATGGCGGAACCCCGCGGGCACCGCGGACCGGCGGGACATTGCATCCTTGGATGCGAGCCGGGAAGAACGAGGCAGAAGCGCCCTCCTGTCAGGCCGGGCATGGAAGCCAGCCTTTTCTCGCACGGTCGGCACGTTGTCCGGGCACGGTTCTGTTTTCCCGGTGGACGGCCGACCAGCAGGCATGGAGGCAGCGATCAGTGGGCGGCGGCGCAGACCGGACACGCAGTTTCGACACACGGGGACCTGAAAATGCGCTTGCCGGTGGTATCGCCGGCATCTGGGGAAGCGCCCAACCGGAGAAGGAAGGACCATGAAGACCACCATCCGCATCGGTGTCGTCGCGCTCGGCCTGTTCGGGTTCGAACTGGCCGCGCAGAACCCCCGGCTCGATTACCGGCAGCAGGACCCGTTCCTGTTCTGCACCGAAGGGCAGGACGAGCGACTGGACCCTTTGCCGTGCTGGAAGCCGATCCCGCCGTTCACCGGGCAATACATCGAGATGCCGTACTGCCAGCCTTACAGCAAGTACGGCAAGCCGTGGACGTTCCACGACCGGCGTTCGCTGCAGCAGTATCGGCAGGTCTGTCCGCGCGGAATCCAGCCGGGTGCATGGGACGGTCCGGGGCGCCCGGACGTCACTCCCCGTGTGCATTGAGCCGAGGTGCCAGCGGATACGCGTGGACTGGCACGCCACGCGCCGGCCAGACCGGCTGCGACGTCGGCGTCGTTCCTGTTTCTCGTGGCGAATGATGGCTGCTGCCTGACGCCTTCGTCGAACGAGGCAGGCTCCATAAGCGGATGCATGTCGTCCGGAGCCCGGCGCAGGGGGGGAAGTCACCTGGGATGCAGTCTCTTTCGCGGAGCGACCCGGATTTGTCCTGTCAGATTCCCACGGGTGGGCCCAGAGGCGCCGGGGCGCGTCGCGCGTGATCCTTGCCGGCAAAGCGACGCGGACACACTGCGGCGTATGGATGGGGGCAGGCCTGTCCCGCGCCGCGGTCCCTGCGTCGCCTGTCCTGATGGACAAGGCCCCGTTCCGGTTTGCGCGGTGGCCACCGCTCGTCGCGTCCATCGCCGCCATGCTCGCCGCCGCTAAAGTTTCCTGCCACGCTGGCCGTTGAATGCTGGGAAGCTGGAGGACGTGCGCGTGGCAGTTGGCCTGGCAACGGCGAAGACTTTGGGAGCTGGGCAGGACGCAGGCATGAGCGGCAGTGAGCACATCGCCGACCGGGCCGACGCGTGGATGACGGCGCAGGCACTGGACGCCAGCGCGTCGCCGGCCTACATCACCGATGCGCGCTGGCGCATCGTCTACGTCAACGCCGGCTTCGTGCAGCTGTGCGGCTACGACCTCGACCAGGCGCGCGGCCGGACGCCGGCGGAGCTGCTGGCGCCGGACCTCGATGCCGGACAGCTGGTGCGGATGCTGGAAGGGTTCGGCCAGGGCAGGGCGTGTCGCCACGACCTGCTGCTGGCGTTGCCGGACCAGCGCATCTGGGTCCAGGCGACCGATACGCCGGTCCATGACGCAGCCGGTACGCTCACCGGCGTGATCGGCGTGCTGACCGACATCACCCGTTCGAAACTGCATGAATCGCTGCAGCGCCGCGTGCTGGAGGCACTGGTCCGGGACCAGCCACTGGAAGCGACGATGACCCTGCTGTGCCAGGAGGTCGAGCGGATGGCGCCCGGCGCGGTGGCGTCGATCCTGAGCGTCGACCGCGACGGCCGCCTGCATCCGCTGGCCGCACCAGCGCTCGATCCGGCCTACACGCGGGCATTGGAAGGCCTGGCCAGCGGCCCTGATGTCGGCGCGTGCGGCGCCGCCGCGGCGCGGGGCGAGCAGGTGCTCAGCATCGACATCGCCAACGATCCGGCCTGGGCGCCGTCCCGCCAGATGGTGCTGGCGCAGGGCCTGCACGCGTGCTGGTCGGCGCCGGTGCACGACAGCATCGGGCGGGTGATCGGCACCTTCGCGCTGTATTTCCGGCAGTCGCGCGGGCCGACCCCGATCGAGGAATGCCTGGTCGAGGTCGGCACGCACCTGTGCGCGCTGGCGATGGACCGCGAAGAGTCGCGCCAGCACATCCGCCAGCTGGCCTTCTACGACAGCCTGACCGGGCTGCCCAACCGCTCGCTGCTGCTGGCCAAGGCCGACCGTGCGCTGTCCGAGGCCGCGCGCGACCAGCGCCAGGTGGCGGTGCTGTTCGTCGACCTGGACCGCTTCAAGCAGGTCAACGACGTATTCGGTCACGCCCAGGGCGACGAACTGCTGCGCATCGTCGGCCGGCGCCTGTGCGAGCAGCGCCAGCCCGGGGACATCGTCGGCCGCCTGTCGGGCGACGAGTTCGTGCTGGTGCTGCCGGTCGACGAGCCGGGCCAGATCAGCGCCGCGCTCGACCATCTGCGGCTGCGCCTGGCCGAGTCCTGCCAGATCGGCGGGGTCGGCATGGCGCCCAGCGCCAGCATCGGCATCAGCCTGTTTCCAGGCGACGGCCACGACATCGAGAGCCTGCTGCAGCGTGCGGACATGGCCATGTACCAGGCCAAGAGCGCGCGCCGCGGCGGCGTGAGCTTCTACCGCGCGGACATGGACCGCTGGGTGCAGGAGCGCATGAGCATCGAATCGGCGCTGCGCGCGGCGCTGGCCGAGGGCGGTGCGGGGCTGTGGCTGGCCTACCAGCCGCAGGTGGACCTGGCCGACGCACGCCTGGTCGGCGTGGAGGCGCTGGCGCGCTGGCAGCACGAGGAATGGGGAGAGGTCTCGCCATCGCGCTTCATCGCCCTGGCTGAGGACACCGGCCTGATCCACGAACTCAGCGCCTGGGTGCTGCGCGGCGCCTGCCGCCAGCTCGCGCAGTGGCGGCGGCAGGGGCTGCGGGTGCCGTCGGTGTCGGTGAACCTGTCGCCGATGGATTTCCACAATCCCGAGTTGCCTGTCCTGATCGGTGCGGAACTGGCCCGGCACGGGCTGGCGGCCCGGGATCTGGTGGTCGAGATGACCGAGGGCATCCTGCTCGACGGCGATCCGAACACCCAGGCCACGCTGCAGCGCGTGCATGCGCTTGGCATCCGCCTGGCGATGGACGACTTCGGCACCGGCTACTCCAGTCTGGCCTACCTGCGGCGCCTGCCGATCAGCGAGCTCAAGCTCGACAAGAGTTTCATCGACGACCTCGAGCGCGACGCGTCGAGCCGCGCGCTGAGCAAGGCGATCCTGACCATCTGCGAGAGCCTGGACCTGCGGGTGGTGGCCGAGGGCATCGAAGGCGAGCAGCAGTGCGAGATCCTGCGCCGCCAGGGCTATCACGCCGGACAGGGCTACCTGTTCTCGCGGCCGCTGACGCCCGATGCCTTCGCCGACTGGCTGCGTGCGCATGAGGTGGGGCAGGGCGGCGTCGCGCCGGCCTGCGCCGCCGGACCGGATCCGGAAGACGGCGGCTGAGCCGGCCGCTCAGGCCGGTTGCGGCGCCAGCGTCCTGCGCATGAACCGCCGGGGTCGACCGGCGGGAAAATCCTCCAGCCGCCCGAACTCGACATACCCGTGCGCGCGGTAGAAGTCCGCTGCCTGCCAGGCGAAGGTGTCGAGAAACGCGCTGTGCGCCCCTGCCGCCAGCGCCCGCCGCTCCGCTTCCCGCAGCAACTGCGAGCCCAGGCCCTGGCCGCGGTGGTCGGCGGCGACCCACAGTGCGTCGATTGCCAGCCAGCCCAGATACACGGTGCCGGCCAGGCCGGCGATGCGGCGGCCGTGGGCATCATGCAACTGCAGGGCGACCGGCTCCGTCGTGATGCCGCCCATCGCCTCGCGGTTGAACGCACGCAGGGCGGTGCAGATCGCGTCGATGTCCGCGTCGGTGGCGGCCGACAGGCGGACCCCGGGTGGAAGGGCGGGGTGCGGATTCATCGCAGCAGCCTGTGGATCGAGAGAAACGCGTCTTCGAGCCGCTGGACCTGGCCGCAGTAGCTAGGATCGTAGCCGGGCAGCAGGCCGAGCTCGCGGCGCAGTCCGTCGCTGGCCAGCAGCTCCAGCAGCGGGCGCAGGCGGCCGCTGTCGAGGGTGGCGCTGCTGCAGACGAAGAAGTAGTGCTCGGTGACCACCGGGATGAAATCCAGCCCGTACCGGCGCGCCGGCGGCTCCAGCCCGAAGCCGGCATCGGCCAGCCCGCTGGCGACGTAGGCGGCGACCGCGGCGTGGGTCAGCTCCTCCACGTCGCAGCCGTGGATCCGCGACACCTGCAGCGCCTGCCGCGCCAGCATGCATTCCAGCAGCAGGCGTGTGCCGGAGCCGGGCTGGCGGTGGATGAAGCGCACGTCGTCGCGCAGCAGGTCGGCCAGGGTGTGCAGGCGCTTGGGGTTGCCAGGCGGCAGGATCAGGCCCTGGCGGCGCATGGCCAGGTGGACCACGCGGTCGCGCGACAGGTCCAGGCGGCCGAGGTAATGCCGCAGCAGGTCGGCCTCCAGCTCGCCGATCGGCAGGTGCAGCCCGGCGAGGTCGCAGGCATCGTTGCGCAGCGCGGTCAGGGCGTCGTCCGGACTGCGGTACTTCAGGTCCAGCGGCACGTCGGCGTCGGCCATGAAGCGGCGTACCGTTTCCACACCGAACCCGTGCGAGGCATGCACGCGCAGCGGCGCCACCTCGCGTCGCAGGCTGCGCTGCAGCTCGGCCTCCAGTTCGGTGGCCAGGCTGTCCAGGGTGGGCGACAGGCGTGCGGCGATGCGCTTGTCGGCCCAGACCAGGCGCTCGCCGATCGGCGTGAGCTGGGCGCCGCGGCCGCGCGTGGCGCGCAGCAGCGGCTGGCCGAACTGCCTGCGCGCCTGCTGCAGCACGCCCCAGGCGTAGCGGTAGGAGAGGTCAATCTGGCGGCAGGCGGCGGCCAGCGATCCGGTCGCGTGGACCGCCAGCAGCAGCTCGATCAGCCGCGCCGGCAGGCGGGTGCCGTCCGGCGTCTGCAGTTCCCAGTGCGGGCGGATGTGAACCTTGTACATGGGCTTCCCCGGTCGCCCGATGCTGCATCGCGCGACATGGATGTGGCCGATTCAATCGGCTGTCGATGACAGATTATTAGACCATCGAGTTCCGCGCCATGGCGGGAAGCTGTACTAATCTCGCGCCCTTGCCGGCATCCTAAATATGTTCGTGAAGACATATTGGCGGTGCCGCCGCCGCAGCACGTCGAGGAGGGGCATGAGCACCACCGGAAATGCAGTCAGTCCGGCCGCCGTGGAAGGCAGCCTGTTGTCCAAGGAGCGGATCGTCGCCAGGCCGGGCTTCAACCGCTGGCTGGTCCCGCCGGCGGCGCTGGCGATCCACCTGTGCATCGGCATGGCCTACGGCTTCAGCGTGTTCTGGCTGCCGCTGTCCAAGGCCGTCGGCATCGATGCGGCGGTCGCCTGCGGCGCCGACATGTCGTTCTTCCAGCGCATCTTCTCGACCACCTGCGACTGGAACATCAGCGAACTGCAGTGGATGTACACGCTGTTCTTCGTGCTGCTGGGTTGTTCGGCGGCGATCTGGGGCGGCTGGCTGGAACGCGTCGGCCCGCGCAAGGCCGGTTTCGTCGCCGCGCTGTGCTGGTGCGGCGGCCTGCTGATCTCCGCGCTGGGCGTGAAGCTCCACCAGATCTGGATGCTGTGGCTGGGCTCGGGCGTGATCGGCGGCATCGGTCTGGGCCTGGGCTACATCTCGCCGGTGTCGACCCTGATCAAGTGGTTTCCCGACCGCCGCGGCATGGCGACCGGCATGGCGATCATGGGTTTCGGCGGCGGTGCGCTGATCGGCAGCCCGCTGGCCGACCTGCTGATGCGCCACTTCGCCACCCCGACCTCGGTCGGCGTGTTCGAGACCTTCCTGGTCATGGCCGGCCTGTATTTCGTGTTCATGATGGCCGGCGCGTTCGGCTACCGGGTGCCGCCGACCGGCTGGAAGCCCAAGGGCTGGACCCCGCCGCCGGCCAGCAACAACGCGATGATCACCCGTGGCCATGTCCATGTGAGCAAGGTCTGGGGCATCCCGCAGTTCTGGCTGGTCTGGGGCGTGCTGTGCCTGAACGTGTCGGCGGGCATCGGTGTGCTGGGCCTGGCCTCGCCGATGCTGCAGGAAATGTTCGGCGGACGCCTGATCGGCGTCGACGTGGGGTTCCGCGACCTCAGCGGCGAGCAGCTGTCGGCGATCGCCGCGATCGCGGCCGGCTTCGTCGGCATGCTGAGCCTGGCCAACATCCTCGGCCGGTTCTTCTGGGCCTCGATGTCGGACAGGTTCGGTCGCAAGATGACCTATTCGATCTTCTTCGTGCTCGGCATCGCGCTGTACGCGATGGCGCCGACGCTGGGCAACACCGGCTCGATCGCGCTGTTCGTGGCCGCGTTCTGCGTGATCCTGTCGATGTACGGCGGTGGTTTCGCCACCGTGCCGGCCTACCTGGCCGACCTGTTCGGCACCCAGCACGTCGGCGCCATCCACGGCCGCCTGCTGACCGCCTGGGCCACCGCGGGCATCCTCGGCCCGTTCGTGATCGGCTACATGCGCGAGTACCAGCTCGGCCTGGGCATGCCGCCGTCACAGGTCTACAACACCACCATGTACATCCTCGCCGGCATGCTGGTGCTGGGCCTGGTCTGCAACCTGCTGGTGCGTCCGGTCAACCCGAAGCACTTCATGAGCGATGCAGAGCTGGCGCGCGAGAAGCAGCTGGCGCATGAGAAGGTCGATGCCAGCGGCGTGTCGCTGGTCTCGCAGGCGGACATGGATCGCATCGGCAACGGCGGCCATCCGCTGCTGGTCGTCTTGGCCTGGCTGGCGGTCGGCATCCCGCTGGCCTGGGGCATGTGGATCACCCTGCAGAAGGCCTTCGTGCTGTTCCACTGATGGTTGACGCGATGGGTACCCCGGCCAAGCCAGCACTGGCGTCCTCCTCCCCCGGCGCCGTCGCGCGCCAGGTCGAACGCAGCCGCGCGGGCATCCGCGCGACGGCAAGCGACCTGGTGGCGGCCGAGGTGCCCGTCGCGTTCGCCTTCAACGGCGAGCCCTTCGTGGTGATGATGGCCACGCCCGGGGACATCGCCGATTTCGCGCTGGGCTTCGCGCTCAGCGAGGGCATCGTCGCCACCGCGGACGAACTGCGCGTGGCCGGTGTGCAGACCCATCTGGAAGGCATCGCGGTGGCGCTGGAAATCCCGCCGGCGCGGGCCGAGGCGCTGCTGCTGCGTCGGCGCAACCTGCAGGGCCGCAGCGGCTGCGGCGTCTGCGGCAGCGAGTCGATCGAGGCGGTGCTGCGCACACCGCCCCCCCTGCCGGAAGGCGGCAGGGATTTCGCTGCCGAGGCCCTGGCCACCGCGATGCGCGCGCTGGCGCAGCGTCAGCCGCTGAACGCGATGACCGGCGCGATCCACGCCGCCGGCTGGGCCGATGCCGATGGCCGGCTGCTGCTGGTCCGCGAGGATGTCGGCCGGCACAACGCGCTGGACAAGCTGATCGGCGCGATGCAGCACGCCGGCATCGATCCGGCCACCGGGTTCGCGGTGGTCACCAGCCGCGCCAGCTACGAAATGGCGATGAAGGCCGCGCAGGCGCGGATCGCGCTGCTGGCGGCGATCTCGGCGCCGACCGCGCTGGCGATCGCGCTGGCCGATTCGGCCGGCCTGACCGTGGCCGGCTTCGTCCGTGGCGACGACCACGTGATCTATACCCATCCCTGGCGGCTGCAACAGACGCCGGTGACGCCGTCGCACGGCGATGCAGGCAGGAGCGATACACCATGAGCAGGCAGCCGATCCGCAGGTACGACGCACCGGCCGGTGGCTGGGGCGCGTTGAAGAGCGTGGCGAAACATCTGACCGAGCAGGGCGTGCCGGTCGCGGGCGCGAAGACGCTGCTGCACGCCAACCAGCCCGACGGCTTCGACTGCCCCGGCTGCGCCTGGCCCGACCGCGACCACACCTCGACCTTCGAATTCTGCGAGAACGGCGCCAAGGCCGTGGCCGCCGAAGCCACCAGGCATCGCGCCGGCCCCGAGCTGTTCGCCAGGTACAGCGTCGCCCAGCTGGCCGGCTACAGCGACTACTGGCTGGAGCAGCAGGGCCGGCTGACCACGCCGATGCGCTACGACGCGGCCACCGACCACTACGTACCGACCAGCTGGGACGAGGCGTTCGCGCTGATCGCCTCGCATCTGAATGCGCTGGCGTCGCCGGACGAGGCGATCTTCTACACCTCCGGCCGCACCTCGAACGAGGCCGCGTTCCTGTACCAGCTGTTCGTGCGCGAGTACGGCACCAACAACTTCCCCGACTGCTCGAACATGTGCCACGAGTCCTCCGGTACCGCGCTGAAGAAGCAGATCGGCGTGGGCAAGGGCACGGTATCGCTGCACGATTTCGAGCAGGCCGATGCGATCCTCATCTTCGGCCAGAACCCGGGCACCAATCACCCGCGCATGCTCGGCGAGCTGCGTGAGGCGGCCAGGCGTGGCTGCAGCATCGTCGCCTTCAATCCGCTGCGCGAGCGCGGGCTGGAGCGCTTCGCCGATCCGCAGGACAAGCTGGAAATGATGACCAACGGATCGACGCGGATCGCATCCGACTACTTCCAGCTGAAGATCGGCGGCGACCTGGCCGCAGTGAAGGGGATGATCAAGCACGTGCTCGAGCGCGACGTGGAGGTCACCGGCAACGGCGGCGCCTCGTTGCTCGACCACGCCTTCATCGCCGAGCACACCGCCGGCTTCGATGCCTTCGTCGCCGACGTGCAGGCCGAGTCCTGGGACACGATCATCGCCGAGTCCGGGCTGGACGAGGCGCAGATCCGCCGCGCCGGCGAGATCTACCTGAAGGCCGGCCGCGTGATCGCCTGCTGGGGCATGGGCGTGACCCAGCACAAGCACTCGGTGGCCACGATCAACATGATCACCAACCTGCTGCTGCTGCGCGGCAATCTCGGCCGCGAGGGCGCGGGCGCCTGCCCGGTGCGTGGCCACAGCAACGTGCAGGGCGACCGCACGATGATGATCTACGAGAAGCCGCCGGCCGCGTTCCTGGACCGCGTGCAGCAGGTGTTCGGCTTCGATCCGCCACGGCACGAGGGGTACGACACCGTCGCTGCGATCGAGGCGATGATCGATGGCCGGGCGAAGGTGTTCTTCGGCATGGGCGGCAACTTCGCGATCGCCACGCCGGACAGCGAGGCCACCGCGCGCGGCCTGCGCCGCTGCGCGCTGACCGTCAACGTCACCACCAAGCTCAACCGCAGCCATCTGGTCCATGGCACCGATGCGCTGATCCTGCCGTGCCTGGGCCGTACCGAGATCGACGTGCAGGCCGCCGGCCCGCAGGGCGTGACGGTGGAGGACTCGATGAGCATGGTGCACCTGTCATCGGGCATCAATCCGCCGGCCTCGGACACGCTGCTGTCGGAGCCGGCGATCGTCGCCGGCCTGGCCCATGCCACGCTCGGCGCGCGCTCGCAGATCGCCTGGCTGGACGTGGTGCAGGACTACGACCGGATCCGCGACATGATCGCGGCCACCTTCGACGACTTCCACGACTTCAACACCCGCGTGCGCGTGCCCGGCGGCTTCCGCCTGTCCAACACGGCGCGCGACCGGCAGTGGGCCACCGCGTCGGGCAGGGCCAACTTCATCGCCGCCGCGGTGCCGACCGACAACCCGATCCACCTGGCGCGCCGGATGCGCGGCACCCAGCCGGTGTTCAATCTTGCCACCACGCGTTCGCACGACCAGTACAACACCACGGTCTACGGCCTGGACGACCGCTACCGCGGCGTGTTCGGCGAGCGCCGGGTGCTGTTCATCAGTGCGGCCGACATCGCTGCGCTGGGCCTGAAGGCCGGCGACTGGGTGGATCTGGAAAGCCTCAGCGACGATGGCGTACGCCGTCAGGCGCGCCGCTTTCTGCTGGTCGAGTACGACATCCCGGACGGCTGCCTGGCCGCGTACTACCCGGAGACCAATCCGCTGGTGCCGTTGTCCAGCTACGCCGACGAATCGCGCACGCCGACCTCGAAGTCGGTACCGGTGGTGGTGACCCCGCACGTGGCCGAGACCGGGCAGGGCAGCGGTGCGCCGCGCGACATCCGCCTGAACCTGGTCGACTGATGGCCGGCGGCACGATGGAGACGCAGGACGGCCCGCAGCAGCCGGAGCCCGGGCTCGACCCGCTGGAGCGGGCCGTGCTGGGCGAGCTGCTGAAGGAGGCCGACGGCATCTCGCTGCCGCGGCTGACCAAGCGCCTGGGCGTGCGCATGAGCGTGCTGTTGCGCACGCTGGCCTGGCTGGGGGAGGACAGCATCGGCGGCCAGCCCGGCCGCGGCTGGACGCGGGTGGAAGAGCGCGGCGACAGGACCTTCGCCGTGC
>Ga0075364_10000149_pt1 | contig 30806 bp, 26 predicted proteins | sample EndMetdeltDD1764_FD_71517 | JGI IMG/M metagenome (GOLD analysis project Ga0075364, IMG submission 71517) | Populus endosphere microbial communities from Tennessee, USA - Endosphere MetaG P. deltoides DD176-4 | ecosystem: Host-associated > Plants > Roots > Endosphere | place: USA: Tennessee... | reverse complement strand
GTGCTGGAGCGCGCCGAGGACCAGGCCACCGGCGCCTGCCGCGACCTCAACTTCGATCCGACCGTGGTGCCGCCGGGCGTGGCCCTGTCGGATGACCCGATCCTGGCCGCGCGCGCGGCCGTGTACGCGCAGTCCTTCGACCGGCGCGAGCGCGAACTGGCGCGCGGCGCGCCGCCCGCTGCGGAGGCGCCGCGATGAGGCCGGCGACGGGCCACGACCCGCTGGCGCGGGCGCTGCACTGGTCGATGGCGGTGCTGATCGTGGCGATGCTGTTCGTCGGCGTGGCGATGGTCGCCTCGATGACGCTGCGGCCCGCGCTGCTGGCGCTGCACCGGCCGCTGGGTATCGCGCTGCTGGTGCTGGCGGCGCTGCGGCTGCTGCATCGCCTGCGCAGGCGCGTGCCGCCATTGCCCTCCGACCTGCCCGCCTGGCCGCGCGCCGCCGCGCATGCCTCGCACTGGCTGCTGTATGCGTCGATGCTGGCGATGCCGCTGATCGGCTGGGCGATGGTGTCGGCGGCCGGCAATCCGGTGACGCTGTGGGGCGCGATGGCGCTGCCCCCGATCGCGCCGCACGACCCGGCCGTCTACAGCGGGCTGCGGCTGGCCCACGCCTGGCTGGCGCGGGCGCTGTTGGCGCTGGTGCTGCTGCACCTGGCCGCCGCGCTGTACCACGCCTGGGTCCGCCGCGATGGCGTGTTCGCGACGATGGCGCCGTGGCGCATCGCCCGCCCGCCATCGCGCCCCCGGCCCGACGACGCGGCCTGAGCGGCCTGCCACGCGCCGGAATGCAGGTGCCCGGGCGCCGCGCGTCGCTGTCCGATTTCTGCAAGCCGGCCGGCGGCTCCGAAGCGACAATGCGGGACCTTCCACAGCAGGAGCCAGTGCGCATGTCCCGTCCCGACGCCCATCACCGCATCGACTATCTCGAGTACGCCGTGTCCTCGATCGCCGAATCGCGCCGCTTCTACGGCGAAGCCTTCGGCTGGACCTTCCAGGACTACGGCCCGGACTACTGCGAGTTCCGCGACGGCCGCCTGACCGGCGGCTTCTTCCATGGCCAGCCCCAGCCCGGCGGCGCGCTGGTGATCCTGTATTCGGACGACCTGGCCGAAAGCCAGGCCGCGGTATCGCGCGCCGGTGGCCGCATCACCAAACCGGTGTTCGAATTCCCGGGCGGACGTCGCTTCCAGTTCGCCGACCCGGACGGCTACGAACTGGCGGTCTGGTCGCAGGACTGATCCGTTCCGGTCCGTGCCTTCCGCGCGGACCATCACATCGAATGCCGCACGCTGTGCGCCCGCTCGCCGCGCGAGCGGGCTGCCGGCGCCACCACCCGGGGAATGGCGCGGTGATCGTGACCGGTCGCCGCCGCAGGGCGCCTGCGCCGTGCGCCCGCCGGCTGCGCGATGCCCGCGTGGCGGGACGCAGAGACATCCTGACCGCGACGATCGCACGCGCGGCCGCTTCCATCCAGGGGCCGCGGACCACGCATTGCGGCCGAACCAGCTGACGAACTTCTGACGACGCGGGAGACACCATCCGGCCTCCACGTCACCGAGAAGGCCTGCCATGACGGCGCGTCCGCGCCCTGTCCCCCACGTTGATGCCGGTCCGGCGGTACCGCCATGCCGCAGGAAATCCGCGTGTGCGACCGCGCCGATTCCGGCGTCGTCCTGCCACCCCGGAATGCGCTGCTCGCGGGTGCGCCGTCACATCGCGCGCAGCGCTTCGCAGGCCACGCAAGCCGGCAGACGGCCGTGCAGCATTCCAATAACGAACTTTTAATAGTGAACCAAACGGTTCAAAATGTGCGACCTGGTTCCGCCATCCGCGGAAGCCGACGCGGTCCACGTGACGACCGCCACCCGCGCCGCCCGCAGCGGCGGACTTTCTGGACCACGCCATGAAGAACGATCTCAACTATCTCCTCGGTCATCTGAGGAACACCGTCCTGTTCGCCGTGATGGTGACCCTGCCGGTGGTGCTGCTGTACCTGGACATCCACTGGCTGGAAGACAACGTCGGCGAGTGGTCGCTGGTCGAACTGACCCAGCTCGGCTTCCTGTTCGCCAGTGTGCTGGCCTTCGTCCGCCTGGCGCGCCAGCGCGTGGACGACCGCCGCTTCGCGGTGCTGGCCGCGGCGTTCTTCGCGACCATGCTGATCCGCGAGATGGATGCGGTCTGGGACCTGCTGTTCGAGGGCCTGTGGTCGCTGCTGGTCGCCGTGGTCGCCGGCAGTGCGCTGGTCTATGCGTTGCGCGACCGGCGCGCGACGCTGGCCGGCCTGGTCCGCTTCCTGTCCTCGCGCCCGGGCACGCTGATGACCATCGGTGTGGTGATGCTGCTGTTCTACTCGCGCCTGTTCGGCATGGGCGCGCTGTGGCAGGGGCTGCTGGGCGAGGGCTACATCCGCATCTTCAAGAACGCGGTCGAGGAAACCACCGAGCTGCTCGGCTACACCTTCATCCTGGCCGCCAGCCTGACCTACGCGACGCGGCGCATCCGCGAGCGTTCGAAGGCGATGGCACGGGCGGTGGCCGCCGCACCGGTCGGCGCAGGCGCCAAGGGCGTCGGGCGGTTCTGAAGCCACCGGTCCCGGTCCGCCGCAAACGTGGCGGACCACGGCCGTGCGCTGTGATGGCGTCCGCGTCGGTCGGGCGTCATCCGCCGCCCGCGACGATGCCGGCGTGTGGAACGGCAACAGCCTGCATGCGTGCTTCAGCGTTCCGAATGCCCGCTCTGGTCGTACTCGCGCGGGCTCAGCAGGTCGGGCCGGATCAGATCGACGAAGGCGCGCGCCTGCGGCGACAGGATCCGGCCCTTGCGCACCACGATGCCGTAGCTGCGCGCCGGGAACCACGCCGCCAGCGAGCGCGACACCAGCCGGCCGCGGTCGCCGTCGTTGAGGCAGATCGCCGGCACGATCGACACGCCCATCCCCATCGCCACGTACTGCTTGATCACCTCCCAGCCGCTGACTTCCAGCGCGACGCTGTAGGGCACGCGCGCCTGCTGCAGCACCAGGTCGACCAGCCGCCAGGTGATCTGCCGCTTCGGCGGCAGGATCAGCGGATGCGGCGACAGGTCTTCCAGCGCCAGCTTCGCCCTGCCGGCGAGCGGATGGCCGGGCGGGGCGATCAGCATCTGCTCGAAGCGGTAGACCGGTTCGTAGCTCAGGTCGGCCGGCACGTCGAGCAGCGAGCCGACCACCAGCTCCACCGCGTCCTCGCGCAGCTGGTCGGTGCCGTCGGCGCTGATCGCGTTGTGCAGGGTCAGGCGCACGTCCGGATGGCGGGCGCGGAAGGCCTCCACGATCGTCGGCAGCAGGTACAGGATGGTCGAGCTGTTGGCGGCGATCTTCAGCTCACCAGCGTCCAGCCCGGCCACCTTGTCGCGGAAGGCGGCGTCCAGGCCGTCCAGCTGCTCGACCAGCGGCAGCGCCATCTCGTACAGCAGCTCGCCCTCGCGGGTCGGCGCCAGACGCCGGCCGTTGCGCTCCAGCAGCGGCACGCCCAGCTCCCGTTCCAGCGCCTGCAACTGCTGGGTGATGGCCGGCTGGCTGACGAACAGTGCCTCGGCCGCACGCGACACCGAGCCCAGGCGGACCGTCTGGCAGAACGCGCGCAGCGGTTTGAGCCGGTCGGACTTGTAGGAAAAACGGGGACTTGCGGCGGGATTTCGCGGCATCGTCACGTCCGTATAAGGCCTGCTTATCTAATGCATTGCGAAAACTGCTTTGTCAAATAAATGCCCCGGGAGGAGGGTGGTGGCCCGACCCGTCGTCAGGAGACCGACATGTCCGCCACCGCCGCCGCCATCGTTCCCAGTCCCGCACGCCCCGCGTCCCGTCCCGCCGCCGGGCTGTCGCTGACCGAGCGTGTCGCCGGCCAGGAACAGGTGCTTCCGGCGCCGCTGCTGGGCCTGCTGGTGTCGCTGCACAGGGCGATCGAGCCCGGACGCCGCACCCGCTTGGCCGCGCGGCGCGAGCGCCAGGCCTTCTTCGATGCCGGCGGCCTGCCCGACTTCCGTACCGACACCGCGGCGATCCGCGGCGGCGACTGGCGGGTGGCGCCGATCCCGGCCGCGCTGCAGGACCGCCGGGTGGAGATCACCGGGCCGACCGACCCGAAGATGGTGATCAACGCGCTGAACTCGGGTGCCAACTGCTACATGGCCGACTTCGAGGACTCCACCGCGCCGACGTGGCGCAACGTGCTGGCCGGCCAGCGCGCACTGGCCGAAGCCGTGGCCGGCACGCTGACCCACACCGCGCCGAACGGCAAGGAATACCGGCTGGGGCCTGCCGAGGAGCGCGCGGTGCTGATCGTGCGCCCGCGCGGCTGGCACCTGGACGAGAAGCACGTGCGCGTGGACGGCGAGCCGATCGCCGGTGGCCTGTTCGACATGGCCGTGTTCGCCTGGCACAACGCGCGCACGCTGATGACCAACGAACGTGGCCCGTACTTCTACCTGCCCAAGCTGCAGAGCATGGAAGAGGCCGCGCTGTGGGAGGCCGCGCTGTCGCATGCCGAGGCGATGCTGGGCCTGCCGCACGGGCAGATGAAGGTGACCGTGCTGATCGAGACGCTGCCGGCGGTGTTCGAGATGCACGAGATCCTGCATGCGCTGCGCGACCGCATCGTCGGCCTGAACTGCGGCCGCTGGGACTACATCTTTTCCTACCTGAAGACCTTCCGCGCGCATGCCGACAAGGTGCTGCCCGAGCGTGGCCAGGTGACGATGACCCAGCCGTTCCTGAAGGCCTATTCCGAGCTGCTGATCCAGACCTGCCATCGCCGCGGCGCGCATGCGATGGGCGGCATGGCCGCGCAGATCCCGATCTCCGGCGATGCCGCCGCCAACGAACAGGCGATGGCCCGCGTGCGCGCCGACAAGCTGCGCGAGGTGAGCGCCGGCCATGACGGCACCTGGGTCGCGCATCCGGCGCTGATTCCGATCGCCCGCGAGGTGTTCGACGCGCACATGCCCACGCCGAACCAGCACCACGTGCTGCGCGAGGACGTGCAGGTGGGCCGCGACGACCTGATCCGGCCCAGCGAAGGCACCATCACCCGCGCCGGGTTCGAGGGCAACATCGAGGTCTGCATGCGCTACATGGCCGCCTGGCTGGATGGCAACGGCTGCGTGCCGATCCACTGGCTGATGGAGGATGCGGCGACCGCGGAGATCGCGCGCGCGCAGATCTGGCAGTGGCTGCACCATGCCGAGCCGCGCGGGCAGGACACCCGCGGCCAGGGCGTGCGCCTGAGCGACGGCACCCTGATCGACGTCGCCCTGTTCGAGGCCACGCTGCGCGCGCTGCCGGCGCGGCTGGGCGACCGCAGCGCGCTGCCCGGCGGCGGCCGCATCGACGAGGCCATCGCCCTGCTCGACCAGCTGACCCGCGCCTGCCAGCTGGTCGACTTCCTGACCCTGCCGGCCTACGCACGGATCGACTGAGCCACGGCGTCGTCGGACCGGGTCTGCCTGCGACGGCCACTCCATCAACGCAGACCTTCCAGGCGCGGGCTCGCCCGCGACCGGCATCGCACCGTCTCACGCACCCGTGTCGAGGTGCCACGCGTCAGCGATTACCCGACATGGCGGTCGCGCTCCAGCGCGCTCCCACGGGAAACGTATCGACCGATCCGCCATCGCACCCCGATCCAGCACGACCACACCACCCCGACCCACCTCCAGGTCCCACGCCCACGTTCCACGCCAAAACGGAGAACCACCATGAGCACGCTGAAGACCGCCGAGCAGATCCAGCACGAATGGAACACCGATCCGCGCTGGGCAGGCATCGCCCGCAACTACACCGCTGCCGATGTCGTGCGCCTGCGCGGCACCGTCCACGTCGAGCATTCGCTGGCGCGGCTGGGCGCGGAGAAGCTGTGGAAGTACCTGCATGAAAAGGACTTCGTCAACGCGCTGGGCGCGCTGACCGGCAACCAGGCGATGCAGCAGGTGAAGGCCGGCCTGAATGCGATCTACCTGTCCGGCTGGCAGGTGGCGGCCGATGCCAACCTGGCCGGCCAGATGTACCCGGACCAGTCGCTGTACCCGGCCGATTCGGTGCCGGCGGTGGTCAGGCGCATCAACAACACCCTGCTGCGCGCCGATCAGCTGCATCACGCCGAAGGCAAGGACGAGATCGACTTCCTGCAGCCGATCGTCGCCGATGCCGAGGCCGGCTTCGGAGGCGTGCTGAACGCGTTCGAGCTGATGAAGGCGATGATCGAGGCCGGCGCCGCAGGCGTGCACTTCGAGGACCAGCTGGCCTCGGTCAAGAAGTGCGGTCACATGGGCGGCAAGGTGCTGGTGCCGACCCGCGAAGCCATCGAGAAGCTCAACGCCGCGCGTCTGGCCGCCGACGTGCTGGGCGTGCCGACGCTGCTGGTCGCCCGGACCGACGCCGAGGCCGCCGACCTGCTGACCAGCGACATCGACGCCACCGACCAGCCGTTCGCGACCGGCGAGCGCACGCCGGAGGGCTTCTACCGCACCCGCAACGGCCTGGACCAGGCGATCAGCCGCGGCCTGGCCTACGCGCCCTACGCCGACCTGGTCTGGTGCGAGACCGGCAAGCCGGACCTGGAGTTCGCGCGGAAGTTCGCCGAGGCCATCCACGCGAAGTACCCGGGCAAGCTGCTGGCTTACAACTGCTCGCCCAGCTTCAACTGGAAGAAGCACCTGGACGACGCCACCATCGCGAAGTTCCAGAAGGAAATCGCCGGCTACGGCTACAGGTTCCAGTTCATCACCCTGGCCGGCTTCCACGCGCTGAACTACTCGATGTTCAACTTGGCCCACGGCTATGCCCGCCGCCAGATGAGCGCCTTCGTCGAGCTGCAGGAAGCCGAGTTCGCCGCCGCCGATCGCGGCTTCACCGCGGTCAAGCACCAGCGCGAGGTCGGCACCGGCTACTTCGATGCGGTGACCCAGGCGATCCAGCAGGGCCAGTCCTCGACCACGGCACTGCGCGGCTCGACCGAGGAAGAGCAGTTCCAGCAGACCCGCGCGGCGTAGGCGATCCATACGGCCGGCCGCTTCACGGAATGGAGCTGCCGGTCGCGAACGTGTCGTCAAGGCGATGGTATGCTCGCCGATCAACCCGGGGGGGCGGGCGAGGGAGTCGCGCGAATGGCGAGCGGGACAGCCACGGTCCCGGCCGCAAGGCCGGACACGGAAAGGATGGCGACAGCCCACCCGGGCGGCAGCGCCGTGCTCGCTGCCGACGAGTTCATCCTGTTCCAGGCCGTGGCCCGAGCCAGGCCCGTCGCGGCCGGCGAGCGCATCTTCCGCCGCGGCGATCCCGGCGAACATCTGTATGTGGTCGCCAGCGGCCAGGTGGAGCTGGACTTCGGCAGCGACCTGGCGCTCAAGCTGCTCGGCCCGCATGAGTTCTTCGGCGAACTGGGCCTGCTGATCGGCGAGCACACACGTACCGCCGACGCCATCGCCCAGGGCGACGGGCTGCTGCTGGAACTGGGCGCCACCGAGTTCCAGGCCCTGGTCGACCGCGACCCGGCGCTGGTCGCCCAGTTCCTGCGCCGCGCGATCGCGCGCGTGGTCCTGAACGAGCAGGCGCTGATCCGCCAGCTGCGCCGCCGCAACCAGGACCTGGAAGCCGCGCTCGACAACCTCTACGCCACCACCCACCAGCTCAGCCAGACCGAAGAGCTGATCCGTACCGACGAGCTGACCGGCCTGTACAACCGGCGCGGCCTGACCCTGCACCTGCAGGAAGTGCGCAGTGCCGCACGCGGGCGCGGGCTCGGGCTGCTGCTGGTCGACTGCGACCGCTTCAAGCAGGTCAACGACGATCACGGCCATCTGGTCGGCGACCGCGTGCTGCAGAACATCGCCAACATCCTGCGCTCGGTCAGCGCCAGTGGCGATCTCGCGTGCCGCCTGGGCGGCGACGAGTTCTGCCTGCTGGTCGAGGCCGACAGCCGCGAGGATGTGATGCGCTTCGCCGACTTCATCGTCGCCAGCACCCGCAACCTGCTGGCGATGCAGCAGGTGCGCCCGACGATCTGCCCGGTCAGCGTCGGCGCCTGCCTGATCGACCCCAACCGCGACTGGAACGAGTGGTATGCCCGGGCCGACGCGGCCCTGTACGAGGCCAAGCGCCTCGGCGGCAACCGCGCGTTCTGGGTCGACACCACGCCTACGCCGTTCTGACCCAGGAACCCACCGGATGGATGCCGCCGCTCCGGATCACACCCACGACGCCCCCCAGCTGCGCACGCTGCTGCTGACCGACCTGTGCGATTCGACCGCCCTGGTCGAGCGCCTGGGCGACACCGCGGCAGCCGCGCTGTTCCGCGACCACGACCGCCTGGTGCTGGAACTGCAGCAGCGCTGGCGCGGACGCCTGATCGACCGTTCCGACGGCCTGCTGCTGCTGTTCGAACGCCCGATCGATGGCCTCGGCTTCGCGCTGGACTACCGGCGCGGGCTGGAGGACCTGGGCAAGGCGCACGATGCCGGCCAGCTGCGCGCGCGTGCCGGCCTGCATGTCGGCGAAGTGCTGATCTGGCGCAACAGCGACGAGGCCGTGGACGTCGGCGCCAAGCAGGTCGAGGTCGAAGGCCTGGCCAAGCCCTTCGCCGCACGCCTGATGCAACTGGCCCATCCCGGCCAGATCCTGCTGTCGGCGGTGGCCGAACCGCTGGTGCGCCGCTCCGTGCGCGAGCTGGGCGAGCGCGCCGACACCCTGAAATGGCGCTCCTACGGCCGCTGGCGCTTCAAGGGCGTGCCGACCCCGTTCGAGATCCATGAAGTCGGCGAAGCCGGGCTGGCGCCGCTGCGCACCCCGCGCAGCGATGCCAAGGCCTGGCGCGACGTGCCGCTGTGGCGCCGCCCTGTTGCCTTGCTGACTGAAGTGTTGTTGCTCGTTGGCGTGGGCGCGGTTCTATTGCTTGTCACCCGCCCGGAACCCGCTATTGCATTTGCCGAGCGCGACTGGGTCGTTGTCGGAGATTTACGCAATCTGACCCGGGACCCGCGCTACGACGGCGCGATCGAGGCAGCACTGCGCACGGGTCTTGAGCAGTCGCAGTTCGTGAACGTGATGTCGGATGCGCGCGTCCAAGGTGTGCTTGGACATATGCAGAAGTCTGGGGTCACCATTGACCGCACGGTTGGGACCGAGGTCGCGCAGCGAACCGGGGCAAGGATGCTGCTGTTGCCGACGGTCTCTGAAGCCGGAAACAGCGTTCGAATCGATCTTGAAGTCGTAGATCCATCAAACGGGGCGACGGTGCTCTCGCTGGGTGTCGAAGGCCGTGGTGCCGACTCTGCCATCCGGTCTGCCGGAGGAATATCGGAGAATCTGCGGATAAGGCTCGGAGAAACCAAGAACTCCATATCGCGTTCATCCATGCCATTGGAGCAGGTGACGACGACGAGCCTGGATGCGCTTCGTGCGTTCACGCTTGGGCAGCGCGCCTATGCCATTCGTGACTTCGACAAGGCGGATCAGCACTTTCGACAGGCGCTTCAGCTCGACCCGCGTTTCGCGATGGCCCGCATCGGGCTGGCGCGTGTAGCGTACAGTCGTACCGATATCGCAGCTGCGCTTGCTGAAATGAATCTCGCGCTGGGGGATCTATCCAGACTGTCGGAGCGCGAGCGCCTGTACGCGGACGCACAGCTTTCCGTGATGCGGTGGGACAAGGGCTATCTTTCGAAGTGGAGTGCACTTTCCGATCTGTATCCCGACTTCGACATCGCCGCACTGAACACAGCATTGGGGATGTCGGTCGAGAATAGATTCAAGGAGCTGCATTTTTTCAGTGCGCGTGCCGTGGCGACTCAAGGCGTCACGCTGCCGGTGGCGCTGCGATTCCGTGCGATGGGGAGTGCTGGGCTCGGTGATCTGTCTGCAGCCGCAGCCGATTGCGCGGACGAAAAAGCCAAAGGTGTACGCGTTCCGATCGAATGCCACCTTTTTGAGTTCGCTACGGGTTCTGTGGAACAGGCGCTGGCGGGGCTCGCGGCCGTGCCGAAGGAGCCTGCGTTTCTCGCGACCGAACGCGCCACGGCTGAGCTGAATGTGCTCGCCGCGGCCGGTCGCTGGCAGGAGGCCGAGATGCGCGCGCGCGCGCTTCTGGCCGCCAATCAGGAACCCACTCTTCCGTTTGACTGGTTTGCGCTCACATCGGCTTTGTCCGCACTGTCCCGCCATGGCAGTGACACCGAGGTCCGGAAGCTCGTCGTAGATCTCCTGGACACTGTGGAAGCTCGGCTTCCCGATGCGCTGGGGCGCACGCAGGATGCTGCGGCCAGTGCAGCGCTGCATGCAGCCTACGTGGCAGCCGACAGAGGGTATGTGGAGCTGGCCGAACGTGGTCAGCGTCTGGCGCAGCGCCGTGTCGAGGATTCACCGAATCCATTGCTGGCAAATGCAGCTGCACTTGTGACGGCGAGGCTGCAGACGGCCTCCGGGAACCCGGCAGCGGCGCTTGAGACGCTGTCCGGGCACGAACGACCGGACTCGCTCGCGTTGACTTGGATCGAGCGCATCCGCGCGCTTGATGCACTGGGCCACGACGCAGGGTCGTTACGCCAGAAGGTCGGGTCTGCCGAAGGGCGTGCACGAATCTATGCCGAGTGGTGCCCGGAGAAGCCACCGCCGTTGAGCGTCATAGCGCCATGAAAACGGCAGGCGCTAGGGTGCGCCTGCCTCCCCGCATCCGTTCAACGTTTGAACAGGATGAAGCCCAGTGTATGCACGATCTGCTCCGCCATCAGATCGAGATCGGCTTCAATCTCTTCCTTGCTTGGCAGTACGACCTGGTCGGGTGCGATCTCCGGGTCGATGTGGAATCCGTACTCGGAGAACGCCTCGACGGGCGATTGCTCCATCAGCGAACGGAAGGATTCGTCGTTAGCGAGGCGCTCCAGCAGCTGTCGAGCATTGTCTTGGTTGGCCATGTTTCCCCCTGGAATGATTGGATTGGTCAGCCCGGCTCCGGAAGTGGAATCGGGCGCATGTGCAGCTGATCCCGGCTGGAGTCGATGCTTCCGATACCGTTGGCACCGATGACCATGCGGGCCGACGCATCTAAGCACAGAATCGTTTCGATGTCGGCATCGTTGATCGCCGCCGTGTAGTAGGCGCCAAGGCCGAGCCTTGCGGCGACCAGGTAAAAGGTTTGACTGAGGTGTCCGGAATCCAGTAGCAGCACGCGCATCGCTTTGGGATGCATGCGGTACTTCCAGAACTGCCTGTCGAGCCGGGCGACATGGAACACAAGAGCCGCTGCATCGGCGAAGTAATCCTGGCCTGCGACGAGTTGATTCGCCAGCGTCCTCGCCTGCTCTTTATCCATGGGCTTGATGAGCTCAAGCACGTGATCGTGACCGCGATAATGATAGAAGCCTGGCGTCAATGACTCGACGTCGACGATCAGCGGATACGCCTGCAGCGGATGCAGTGCGCCGCCCGACGGACTCGTCCGCTTGACTGCGACCATTCCGGGCGCGAGGGTTTCGACCCCCAGTGCGCCAAAAGTCAGGTGCAGCGCGTCCGCCAGCGCCGCCAGTTTCACTGGACGGTTCACGTCGAAGTGGCGTGTGGTCCGGCGCTGATGCAGAAGAGATACGAATGGATCCCCTTTGTTGCTCAGAAGAGTCCCGCGGGGCAACGGGATGCTGTCGACGCAGGCCGGGTGGACAGGGAAGTGCTCGGGAATTGGACCATGTCTGGCTACATGCGAGATCAGGCGTTCCCGCTCACTGTCGACATCATGAGCGCGCGCGCCTTCTTCCCCCATGACGCCCGACCAGCGGGTCATGCCGTGGTGGAGTCGTGTCAATGGATGCCAGCCAATCGTTTCGGCGCGCTCTTCCGCCAGCAGGATGGCGGCACTGCTGGTATCCGCAGGGTCGTCGGAAAGAAGAAGTGTTCTCTCCAGTAGAGTATCCAGATGCTCGGACTTGAATGTGCTCGGGTCAAGCGATGGTCGATCGATCCAGCCTGCGGGTAAGCGGGAGAGCACGTTCACGTCGTCTTGCCGAAGAAGGATTTCACGGCCGCTGACGGGGCACAGGAAGTTGATCAGCGTGCACGGTTCCATCGCGATGCGACCACTCAAGAGTGCTCTGAAATCAGGCATCAAGGCGCCGTTGATCTGAATGTGACTGTAAGCGCGTCTGCGAATCTTCATGTCGCAATTATGGACCAGCTCGTTCAATCGCGATGCGCGGGTTGCCGGTCGGGCACACCCGCGCATTCCCAGGCGACAGTACTTACTTCCTCACATCCTGCGTATGCGACTGCAGCGCCTCGACCAGGCCGGGCACCTTGTCTGCGCCGGTGGGCACGGTGATGCTGGAGCCGGTCAGTTCGCTTCCGATCGGTTCGACGCGGCCGCCCAGGCATTCGCCGAGGAAGCCCTCGGCCACGGCGTTGAACGCCTTGCTGTTTTCCGGGCGGTGGAAGCCGTGGCCTTCGTCGGGGAACAGCACGTAGGTGACCGGGATGTTCTTGGCGGTCATCGCGTTGACGATCTGGTCGCTCTCGTCCTGCTTCACGCGCGGGTCGTTGGCGCCTTGGCCGATCAGCAGCGGCTTGCTGATCGCGTCGACGCGGCTCAGCGGCGAGCGCTCGGTCAGCCAGGCCTTGCCTTCCTCGGTGCGCGGGTCGCCCATGCGCCGTGCCAGCTGCTCGAAGAAGCTGGCCCAGTACGGCGGCACGGTGGCCAGCAGCGTGTTGAGGTTGGACGGGCCGACGATGTCGACGCCGCAGGCGAAGGTGTCCGGGGTGAAGGTCAGGCCGACCAGTGTGGCGTAGCCGCCGTAGCTGCCGCCCATGATCGCGACCTTGTCCTGGGTGGTGATGCCTTCGCCGACCGCCCACTGCACGGCGTCGATCAGGTCATCGTGCATTTTCGCCGCCCACTCGCCGTCGCCGGCGTTGGTGAACGCCTTGCCGAAGCCGGTGGAGCCGCGGAAGTTGACCGACAGCACCGCGTAGCCGCGGTTGGCCAGCCACTGGTTGTTGCTGCGGAAGCCGTAGGCGTCGCGCGCCCACGGGCCGCCGTGGACCAGCAGCACCAGCGGCACCGGTGCGTCGGCCTTGCCGTCGTTGTCGGCATCGGCGCCCGCGGGCAGGGTGAGGTAGCTGACCAGGGTGAGGCCGTCGCGCGACTTGATCTCCTGCGGCCACATCGGCACCAGCGGCTTGCCGTCCAGCGCCGGGCGGCCGGAGAACAGCCGGGTCAGTTTGCCCTCCGCTCCTTCGGCGCGGTCGTAGCGGTAATAGACCACCGGCGATTCGGCGGCCGAGTAGGTGACGATCCAGGTGCGGTCGTCCAGGGTGCGTGCGTTGATCCCGACTTCGCCTGGGCCGATCGCCTCCAGCGTCTTCAGGTCGGCGCTGATGCTGTCGCCCAGCGGCTTCCATTCCTCGCGCAGGTAGTTCACCGACACCGCCTGCAGCTGGCCGGTGCGCGGGTCGGACAGACCGCCGCCGATGTCGGCGCGTGCGTCCTCGGCCAGCAGGCTGCGTTCGCCGCTGGCGGTGTCGATCGCGTAGACGGCCGAGGTGTCGCGGTTGCGCGAATCGGCCAGATAGAGCGTGGCGCCATCCTGGGTCAGGCCCAGGGTGCTGGTGGTCATCACGTCCTCGAACGGGATGTCGTCCGACTTCTCCCAGCCGTTGCCGGCGCGCTTGAGGATGTCCATGCCGCCATCGGGACGCGAGCGGCTGGCGTAGCGCAGCGTGTAGTCGCCGTCGGTGATGTAGCCGCCGATCTCGTGGGTGTTCTTCTCGACCAGGGTGCGCTGACCGCTGGCCAGGTCGACGGTGTACAGGTCGTGCCACTTCGGGTCGCGGTCGTTCATGCCGACCAGGATCGTGTCCGGATGCTGGTGGCTGACGCCGCTGACCATCGCGGTGGTCTTCGGGAACGGGGTCAGATCGCGGCTCTGGCCGCTGGCCAGGTCCACCGAGAACAGGTGGAAGTCCTCGTCGCCGCCGGTGTCGCGCAGATACAGCAGCGTGTCGGTGCGGTAGGACCAGAAGTAGTTGCGGATGCCGCGCGCCTTGTCGTCGGTGACCGCGCGGCCGGCGGACGGATCGTCGACCGGTGCGACCCAGACGTTCATCACCCCGTCGACCGGCGCGATCCAGCTCAGGTGTCTGCCATCCGGGCTGATCTGCACGCCGGCGCGTTCGGGGTTGCCGAACAGCGCATCGCGCGGAATCAGCTCGACCTCCTTCGGTGTTGCGGGCGTGGCCGCGGTGGTGGTGCCGGCGTCGTCCTTGCCGCCGCCACAGGCGGACAGGGCAAGCGCGAGGCTGGTGGCGAGCAGCAGTGGGCGGTGCATGGGGTCGCTCCTTCGATGCCGGAATGGCAGGTGGCCCACGCTACCGGGAAAGCCCGCCGGCAATCGTTCGAAAGCCGTTAAAGCGGGACGTGACTGATGGGGGATGGCGGCGGGTGCGCGCACGCTGGCCGGGCGGGGATGCCTGCCTGGTCCAGCGTGCAGGTCCGGTGTCGGGCATGCCGGATCGGCGCCGATGCGGCGAGTGCTCAGGTTCGCGTGGTGAAGGGATGCGGAGAACCCGTGCGTATCCCTGTAGGCGGCAGCCTGTGCATCGTTGTCGCAGCGTTTGATTGCAGGATTCGCGGTCGCGGCGAGGCCACTTCTGCCGAAGCCGTCTCGCTGCCAGCTTGCCGCGTTCGTGCCTTGCATCGCCTGTGATCTTGATCGGCGCATGCACGGGCGCTGCATCATGGCGATCGTCGGGACTCGGACGTTGCCCGCCTGTTCGATACGCCGTCTGCGTCGATGGCCGTGCTGTCCGTGATCGGCTTCGGCGGTTCAGCTGCATTGGCGAGGCAGTGATGGTGAGGGGAGTGGCCAGCCGCGAATGCGACGCAGAGGCGCGCTCGACACGTCGGCGATGACGGGGAGACGTGTGGACAGGGCGTTCCGTTGTCGTTCCTCCACCGAGCGGGCGCTGGTCCACGGTGGAGCGAAGAGGCACGTCGACCCACACGAGCATCATGGTGCTGCGGCCCCCGGCCATCACTGGCAGGGACCTCGCTGGCGAGCACCGGCTGGTCGATGCGGCGACGGTCGTCGGATCGCCCGTCGCGATGAACCCGACGCAGACATGACGAGGCGGCGGCACCCGACGAGGCGCTTGGGCATCTGCGCGACCCTGCGCGCGGATCAGCCCTGCACGGCGTCCTGCGCGCGATAGCCGAGCGCTTCGGTCAGGTGCGCGGTGGCGATGCTGTCGGCGCCGGCGAGGTCGGCGATGGTGCGGGCAACCCGCAGCACGCGGTGCATGCTGCGGGCGGTCAGCCGCAGGCGTTCGCTGGCGTGTTCCAGCAGGGCCTGGTCGGCGTCGGTGAGGCGGCAGCCCTCGCCGAGTGCGGCCGCGTCGAGGCGCGCGTTCAGTCGTCCGCTGCGCGCCTGCTGGCGTTCGCGTGCAGCGGCCACGCGGGCCCGGATCGGGCCGCTGGCCTCGCCGCGCGGCGCGTCGGTGCGCAGCGCGCTGGGTGGCAACCGTGCAACCTGCAGGTGCAGGTCGATGCGGTCCATCAGCGGGCCGGAGATGCGGGCGAGATAGCGGCGGATCGCATCGGGCGTGCAGCGGCAGCGCGCCGACGGATCGCCTGCCCAGCCGCACGGGCAGGGATTCATCGCCGCGACCAGCTGGAAGCGTGCCGGAAACTCCGCGCTGCGCCCGGCCCGGGCGATGGTGACGCAGCCCGATTCCAGCGGCTCGCGCAGCGTCTCCAGCGAGCGGCGGTCCCATTCGGGAAGCTCGTCGAGAAACAGGACGCCGTTATGGGCGAGGGAAATCTCGCCGGGTCGTGGAGGGCTGCCGCCGCCCGCCAGCGCCACGGCACTGGCGCCATGATGCGGGGCACGCCATGGCCGCTGCTTCCAGCGTGCCGGTTCCAGTCCGCGGCCGCTGATGGACAGCACCGCGGCGGTTTCCAGCGCTTCGGCCTCGCTGGCATCGGGCAGCAGGCCGGGCAGGCGCGAGGCCAGCAGCGTCTTGCCACAGCCCGGTGGGCCGCTGAGCAGCAGATGATGGCCACCGGCTGCTGCGATCTCCAGGGCGCGCCTGGCCTGGGCCTGACCACGCACATCGGCCATGTCGGGCAGTGGCAGCGGGCCGGCGTCGGCGTCCGCCTCGGCCCGGGGCAGGACGGTCTGGCCGCCGAGCCCGGCGCAGGTTTCCAGCAGCGTGCGCGCGACGTAGGTGTCGGCATCGCGGACCAGGGCGGCCTCGTTGCCGCTGGCGGCCGGGACCACCAGCCGGCGGCCGTCGCGCGTGGCGGCCAGCACCGCAGGCAGGATGCCGTCGACCGCGCGCAGCTCGCCGGTCAGGCCGAGTTCGCCGAGGAACTCGCAGCCGGCCAGCGCATCGCGGTCGATCTGGCCGCTGGCGGCCAGGATGCCCAGCGCGATCGGCAGGTCGAAGCGGCCGCCGTCCTTGGGCAGGTCGGCAGGCGCCAGGTTGATGGTGATCCGCCGCTGCGGATACTCGAACTGCGCGCAGAGGATGGCGGCGCGCACGCGGTCGCGCGATTCGCGCACCGCCGCTTCGGGCAGGCCGACGATATGGGTGGAGGGCAGGCCACCGGACAGGTGGACCTCGACTTGGACGGCCGGGGCGACGACCCCGGCGCGGGCGCGGCTGTGGACCAGTGCCAGGCCCACGTGCGCCGGCTCAGTGCGGGGTGGGGCCTGGCTGCTCGAGACGCGCCTCGAGCACCTGCACGCTGCGCTCCAGCGCGTCGAGCTTCTCGCGGGTGCGCAGCAGCACCGCGCGCTGCACGTCGAACTCCTCGCGGGTCACCAGATCCAGCCGCGACAGGCCCGACTGCAGCGCCTGCCGGAAGCTGGCCTGCAGTTCGTCGCGGGAGTCGCGCAGGCCCGGCGGCAGCAGGTCGCTGAGGCGGCGGGCGAGGTCGTCAATCTGGTTGAGGTCGATCATCGGAAATCCTCCGGCAAGGGGTGCAGCCTGCGCCGGTCGGGTCGGCGCTGGCATCGGCGTGCGGCGCGGCCGGGTGTCGGGAAAGTCCGACGACATGGGGCCCGCGCATTGAACAGGACCGACCACGGCGAGGCAAGCGCGGCGCGGTATCCTGTGCGTCCCGCAACATGCAGTGCCAGCGCTACCAGGAGACCGCCGGATGAAGATGATCATGGCCGTGATCAAGCCGTTCAAGCTCGACGACGTGCGCGAGGCGCTGGCCGAGCACGGGGTCACCGGCATCACCGTGACCGAGGTCAAGGGCTTCGGCCGGCAGAAGGGCCACACCGAGCTCTATCGCGGCGCCGAGTACGTGGTCGACTTCCTGCCCAAGGTCAAGCTGGAGATCGCGGTCACCGACGACCAGGTCGAGCCGGTGGTGGAAACCATCGTGCGTGCGGCCGGTACCGGCAAGATCGGCGATGGCAAGGTCTTCGTCTACGACCTGGGTACCGTGGTACGGATCCGCACCGGCGAGCTGGATGGCGACGCGCTGTAAGCGCGCCGCATAGCCTCGACAGGGCGATTGCCGCTTCGGCGGGCCATGCCGCGGAGAAGCCGCTGGTCGCTTCAGCGGCGCCTCGCCAGACCGTGCACGTCCAGTGACCACGCGTGCAGCGTGCGCGTCATCGCATGACGACGTCGCTGGTCTGCGACACGCAAGGCGGTAGGAAGCGTGGTCTTGATGCGCAGGGCATCTTCAGGCGACTGCGCAGCGGCTCGCTTCCGCAGAGCCGTGCAACGCGGCTTGGCTCCGATTCAATGACGCCCGCGCAGCGCACCGTAGAAGCGCTTCCAGCCGAGCCGGATCGCGGTGACCCAGCCCGGATCGGCGACTGCCGTCGCGCGCAGCTGGCCGGGCGCGCGACCGGTCAGGCGCTGCTCGATCTTCAACGCGTTGGCCAGGTCGCTGCGGCGCAGCTCGCGCAGCACCGGTGCGTTGCGCAGCCAGCGCGGCAGGTGCAGCGCGGCGGTGAAGTCGAGCAGGACCAGACGCTGGCCGTCGACCATCACGTTGGCCGGATGCAGGTCGTTGTGGGTGAAGCCGGCGGCATGCAGGCCGGCGACCGCGCCGCGCAGGCGACGGAAGGTTTCGTCGTCGACCTGGCCTTCGCTGCCGAGCAGCTGGCCGGGCACGAACTCCATCGCCAGGGTCAGGCCACCGACGATCCCCAGCAGCATCGGCGCATGCGCCCAGCCGCGCAACCGGCGCAGGGCGCGGGCTTCGCGCCGCACCAGCAGCCGTGCGAACGGTGCCAGCCAGGTGCGCCGATACCGGCCGTAGTCCTTGAATACCGCCGGCTGGTCGTCGATGCAGGTCAGGTAGACGTCCGGCTCGAGCAGGCGCTCGCCACGCTTGAGCACGCGGCTGGTCTGGGGGATGCCTGCGAGCAGGCCGACGGTGGAGATCGGAAGCGTGTTCATTCGGGCGGTGGTGCCCGTCGCGGCGGCTGCGGCGACGGGCGGACTGCGACAACGGTGCACAGGCTAAGGATTGCCTGGCACCGGGTCGACGCCACCGGAGGCGCTGGTCTGTTCCGTTTTTAACGGAAAACTAGCGATTTCAACGGCTTCCGCGATCCTGGATGGCCGCGGAAACCGAATTTCAGTACGCCGCGGTTCAGATTTCGCCGAGCGCTTCGGCCACGAACGGCGGCGCGACCAGCACGCCCTGGTGCAGGTGCGCGTTGTAGTACTTCGTCGGGAAGCCCTTGGCGGCGGCATCGGCCTGGCGGAAATCGAAGCCCTGGCCCTTGCGCGCCAGGGTCACGCTCCACCAGCCGGTCGGGTAGCACGGCTGCGGGAACGGCAGGGTCTTGAAGGTGCTGAAGCCGGCCTTGCCCATCTCGTCGCGCATCGACTTGATCAGCTCCAGCTGCGCCAGCGGCGACTCGGACTGCTGGACCAGGATGCCGTCGTCCTTCAGCGCGCGGAAGCAGCTCTCGTAGAAGGCCTTGTTGAACAGGCCCTCGGCCGGGCCGACCGGGTCGGTGGAATCGACGATGACCACGTCGACGCTGCCCGGCGCGCAGTTGGCCATGTAGGCGATGCCGTCGTCGAACAGCAGCTCGGCGCGCGCGTCGCCGTTGGCGTCGCACAGTTCCGGGAAGTGCTTTTCGGCCATCCGCGTGACCTGCTCGTCGATGTCGCACTGGGTGGCGCTCTCCACGCCCGGATGCTTGAGCACCTCGCGCAGGCTGCCGCAGTCGCCGCCGCCGATGATGACCACGCGCTTCGGCGCCGGATGGGTGAACAGCACCGGGTGGCTGATCATCTCGTGGTACAGGAAGTTGTCGCGGCTGGTCAGCATCACCGCGCCGTCGATCAGCATCAGCTTGCCCCAGTCGGTGGTCTGGTAGATCTCGATCTTCTGGAACGGCGACTGCACCTCGTCCAGCTTGGCGCTGACGCGGTAGCCGATGGCCGAGCCGGTCTGCTCGAAATGCTCGATGTACCAGTTGTCCTGGGTCATGGAAGAGTCCTTGGTTCGGTGGGTTGCGCCCGGGAATCGGAGCGGTGGCCCTGGAGAGGGAGTGGCCGGACGGCGCGGGCGCGGATTGTACCGGAAGCCCCGTGACACGCCGGCGCTCGCGGTCGGCAGGATGGGCGCTCGGCCGGTGCGCGGGAACGGTGGCGTCGGCGAGGCCATCGCGACCACCGTCGGCCCTGTCCCGCAGTGCAGAGAAGACGTTCAGCGACGCCACGGTCCTGCCTCACCTCGCCGCGCGCCTGCAGGGCCCGGGAACGTACGCCGTGCTCGGCAGCGACGCCGACCGCGCGCTGGTCCGCCGCATCCGCGCCACCGCCGGCGCGCTGTTCCACCGGCGTCCGTAACCTTCCGTCGGCGACGGGGGCGTTAGAATGCAAGCCCTTTTCGATCAGCCGAGCCCGCGCAATGAGCGAGTGGTCCCCCGACCAGGCCCGCAGGACCTATTCGATCCCGCACTGGGCCGACGGGTATTTCGACGTGGACGGCGCCGGCCGGGTCATCGTGCGCCCGACCGGCGAGGCGGGTCCGGCGATCGCATTGCCCGAGGTGGTCGATGCCGCCCGCGCCAATGGCGCGCGGCTGCCGATGCTGGTGCGCTTCCCGGACATCCTCGGCCAGCGCCTGGGCAAGCTGCAGAGCGCCTTCGCCCAGGCCCAGCAGGACTGGGACTACGCGGGCGGCTACACCGCCGTGTACCCGATCAAGGTCAACCAGCACCGCGGCGTGGCCGGCACCCTGGCCAGCCACCACGGCGAGGGCTTCGGCCTGGAAGCGGGCAGCAAGCCCGAGCTGATGGCGGTGCTGGCGCTGAGCCGGCCGGGCGGGCTGATCGTCTGCAACGGCTACAAGGACCGCGAATACATCCGCCTGGCGCTGATCGGGCGCAAGCTCGGCCTGCAGACCTTCATCGTGATCGAGAAGCCGTCCGAGCTGAAGCTCGTGCTGGAGGAATCCAGGGCGCTGGACGTGAAGCCCGGCCTCGGCGTGCGCATGCGCCTGGCCTCGCTGGGCGCGGGCAAGTGGCAGAACAGCGGCGGCGATAAAGCCAAGTTCGGGCTGTCGCCGCGCCAGGTGCTGGACCTGTGGAAGTCGCTGCGCGACACCGAGTACGCCGACACGCTGAACCTGCTGCACTTCCACATGGGCTCGCAGATCTCCAACGTGCGCGACATCGCCAACGGCATGCGCGAGGCGACCCGCTACTTCGTCGAGCTGTCCAAGCTGGGCGCGAAGATCAGCCATGTCGACGTCGGCGGCGGCCTGGGCATCGACTACGAAGGCACGCGCTCGCGCAGCTACTACTCGATCAACTACGGCCTGCACGCCTACGCCAGCAACATCGTGCAGCCGCTGGCCGAGGCCTGCGAACAGCATGGCCTCGCACAGCCGCGCGTGGTCACCGAATGCGGCCGCGCGATGACCGCGCACCACGCGGTGCTGATCGCCAACGTGGCCGAGGTCGAGCAGGCGCCGGAAGGCCGCGTGCCGGACGAACACGACGACGAGCCCACCGTGGTCCGCCACCTGCGCGACATCCATGCCGAGCTGGACGTGCGTCCGGCGGTGGAGCTGTTCCACGAGGCCCAGCATTTCCACGCCGAAGGTCTTGCCGCGTATGCGCTGGGCCAGATCGACCTGACCCACCGCGCGCGCATCGACGACCTGTTCTACGCGATCGCCCATGGCGTGCGTGCGCGCCTGAGCCACGAGGAAAAGAGCCACCGGCCGGTGCTGGATGAGCTGAACGACCGTCTGGTCGACAAGTACTTCGTCAACTTCAGCGTGTTCGAATCGATCCCGGACGTGTGGGCGATCGACCAGGTGTTCCCGATCGTGCCGATCGAACGCCTGGACGAGCGTCCCGACCGCCGCGGCATCATCGCCGACATGACCTGCGACTCGGACGGCATGGTCGATACCTATGTCGAGAACGAGAGCCTGGATTCGTCGCTGCCGCTGCACGAGCTGCGTCCGGGCGAGAGCTACCGGATCGGCTTCTTCCTGGTCGGCGCGTACCAGGAGATCCTCGGCGACATCCACAACCTGTTCGGCGACACCGACGCGGTCGAGGTGCTGGCCGAGGACGACGGCTACGTCATCACCCAGCAGCGCCGCGGCGACACCACCGACGTGATGCTGGACTACGTCGGCTACCGCCTGGACGACCTGCGCACCGCCTACGCCCAGCGCGTCCACGACGCGCGCCTTCCCGAGGCCGAGTCGCTGCTGCTGGCCGAAGCGCTGGAAGCGGGGCTCACCGGCTACACCTACCTGTCGGACGAGCCGCTGAGCTGACGCAGGCAGCGGCCATTGCAGGATGCCACCGTCGCTCCGACGGCCGCATCCTGTTTCCTTCGCATCGGCTGCCGGTGCGTGCGGCCGTCATCGTGCACGACGCACGCGCCGTCTGATCGGATGCAGGCCAGCGCCGATTGCGCGACCATGCGAGGCGCCGGCAGGTGCCGGCCTGTCTGCAGGGAACGCGGCATGCTCGAGCTGCTCAAGGCGGTGGCAACCGGCCTGGCGATGCTGCTGCCGCTGGCCAATCCGTTGACCACGGTGGCGCTGCTGCTGGGGCTGTCGCGCGGCATGGATCCGGCCGAGCGCGACCGCCAGGCGTTCCGCGCGTCGTGCTACGTGTTCGCGATCATGCTGGTCGCGTTCTATGCCGGCCAGCTGGTGATGAACACCTTCGGCATCTCGATCGACGGCCTGCGCATCGCCGGTGGCCTGATCGTGGCCTTCATCGGCTTCCGCATGCTGTTTCCGCAGCAGAAGCTGGAGGAGACGCCGGAGGTCGAGCACCGTTCGAACGAGCTGCGCCAGCGCCGCACCGACGACATCGCCTTCATTCCGCTGGCGATGCCCAGCACCGCCGGCCCTGGCACGATCGCGCTGATCATCAGCACTGCCGCGGCGATGCAGGACGACCCGCCATTCGCACCGTGGATCCTGTGGACCGCGCCGGTGCTGACCTTCTTCTTGGCCAGCGCGCTCCTGCTGCTGTGCCTGCGCAGCGCCGGCACCATCATCCGCGTGCTCGGCCACAGCGGCGTGGAGGCGTTCTCGCGGCTGATGGGGTTCCTGCTGGTCTGCCTGGGCGTGCAGTTCGTCATCAACGGCGTGCTCGACATCGTCGCCGACCTGCGCGTGGCCGGTTGAGCCGATCCCGCATCCGGCCACCGCCGGCTGCGGTGGCGACGCTCCGGTGCCGGTGCGCCGCCCTCGTGCTCAGCGTTGTTCGCGCGCGACCTGGAACCCCGCGAACGACTGCGTCGTCGGCATGATCTCCAGCCGGTTGATGTTCAGATGCGGCGGCAGCGTGGCGACGTGGAAGATCTGCTCGGCGATGTCCTCGGCCGTCATCGGGTTGGCGCCGTGATACAGCGTGTCCGATGCGGCCTGGTTGCCATGGGTGCGCACCAGGGTGAACTCGGTTTCGGCCATGCCCGGCTCGATCGTGGTCACGCGCACGCCGGTGCCATGCAGGTCGGTGCGCAGGTTGAGCGAGAACTGGCTGACGAAGGCCTTGGTGCCGCCGTACACATTGCCGCCCGGATACGGATACACGCCGGCCACCGAGCTGATGTTGATGATCGCGCCCTTGCGCGCGATCAGCCCGGGCAGCAGGCGATGGGTCAGCTCCACCAGCGAGACGATGTTGGTGTCGATCATCGTGCGCCAGTCCTCGAGGCTGGCCTGCTGCGCGGGCAGGGTGCCCAGGGCCAGGCCGGCGTTGTTGACCAGTACGTCGACCGCGGCGAACTCGCCCGGCAATGCCGCCAGTGCGGCATCCATCGCGGCGGTGTCGCGCACGTCGAAGGCAGCGATGTGGACCTTGTCGGCCCCCAGTTCGGCGACCAGCGCCTGCAGACGGTCGGCACGGCGCCCGGTGGCGACCACGCGCCAGCCGGCGGCGACGAAGCGGCGGACGGCGGCGGCCCCGAAGCCGGAGGTGGCGCCGGTAACGAAGGCGGTACGGGTCATGGGCGTGCGGTCTCCTCTGTGCGGCATGCGGTGAAGGCGTCAGGGTGGGGCGTCGGACCGGCGCTGGCTGCGGCGCCAGTCCATGAGTTGTGCGTGATCGATCTCGCGCTGCGCGGTGATGCGGCCGGCGCTGATCTCGACCAGCCGATAGCGCGGATACTGCGCCGAATACCCCATGTGCCGGTCGACGCCGCGCTCGCCCAGCGGCACCACCAGGGTGCCGCTGTACCAGTCGGCCGCCACCGGCGCCGATTGCCCGGGGAAGTACAGCGACAGGTCGGCAGCGGGGGCGTCGGCATTGCAGGCGCCGTAGATCATGCGCTGCAGCCACAGGCGGTCATCTTGCAGCGACCACCAGGCACGGTAGCCGCGCCAGTTCGCGGTGCATGGGCCACGCCGGCCGATCCCGGACGCCTCGCGGAACTGCTGCCAGTGCGCGGGCGTGTCGAGCAGCATGCCGAACGGCTCGCTGTACAGCGGCCGCTCCTGTCCATCGACCAGGATCGCATCGGGGATCTGTTCGGTCGCGCTGGCCGGTACCAGCACGGTCAGCAGCAGCGCGGCCAGCAGCAGTGAAACGAGCCAGCCGCGGTGGCCGTGCCGGCCTCGAGCCTCCGGTGCGGCGGTGCTGCCCGCACGGCGATCGTCATCGCGGCTGCCGCCTTCATGCGCGAGCAGTCTGCGCGGCGCACCTGACGCCACGGCAGGCATGTGCATGATCCGGCTCATCGGAGGTCGTTCATACGGGACACGGCGGCATTGTAAGCGCCGTCGCCGGAACAGGCACGGCGACCGCGGCGATCGGCGGTGTGGCCTCAGGCGCGCTCGATCGAGGGGTGCGACTGGGAGCGGCCGGCCAGCGCTTGGCGCTCTGCCTCGGCCATCCGCTGCTGCACCTGGGCATCGAATGCACGGCCCGGCTCGGATCCCTGCAGGTCGTGCATGGCCTGCTGCAGCCTCTCGGGATCCTGCGCGGCGGACAGCAGGCACTCGACCTGCCCTGGCGCCTGCCGCCCATTGCCCCGCGCGGCGCTGAGCGAGGACGAGCCGTCGCGTTCGATCTCGCCCTGCGTCTGTGGGTGGTCCGGCGCCGTGGCGCGCTGCTCTTCCAGCTCCCTGATGCTCTTGCCGAGCTGGCGCGGCATGTCGGTGGCGCAGAGCAGTTCAGAGGCGTTGACCCGCTCGCCGGTGACGCGGTGCGCGTGTCGCTGGCCCATGAAGCGCAGGGAGTGGTATGGCCCCAGGTTGCTTTCTCGCCGAGTGCGACGTCCAGTGTCGCGCCCTGATCGGGCGTGAGTTCGTAGTAGCGGATGCCGGTCGCCTGGAACCTGTCTTCGATGCCCCGGCGGATGTCGCTGTCCGGATGCGGGTCCTCGCTGGCGAAACGTGGTTGGCTGTTCGGCCAGAGGCCGTCGCTGGTGGTTCCGCCACACCCGGCTGACGGTCAGCCGGGTGTGTCCGTCGGTCAGGCCGGCGTCGTCCGGCGCGTTGTGTCGATGCCAGGAACGACACGGTCCTGCGTGGGCTCGGTCATGCGAGCGCTCCCGCCGCTTCGTTCAGGGGTAGACCTGCTGTTCGCCGTCGGCATGCACGATCACCACGCGCCCGCCGTCGTACGGGAGATGGACCTCGGCCTGCCAGTCGTCGCCCAGGGGGATCACCGATCTGGACATCGGTTCGCATTGCGCACCGACCGTGCAGCGGGCGATGACGATCCGCAGCGCGTCGCCGGCGCGCTCGTAGTCGACGCCGCCGGAGTAGTGGCTGCTCTCGGGAAAGACGCTGTAGCGCAGCGTGATCTGACCATCGACGTGCGGCTGCACGGTGACCTGCTGCACCGCCGAACGGGGATAGCTGGTCTCCATCGTGGTGGCGTTGCATGCGGTGGCCACGGACGCCAGGGCGGCGGCGAACAGAACCAGGAGGGGGTCGCGCACGTCGTGTACTCCATCTCCGCCAGAACATCGCCGGGGCGGAGGACGCATGCGTCGGCACACGCCCGGGCAGGACAGGACCGTATCAGCCCTTCCCGCCCGGCACGTCAATCACATGTGGATCCGCGATGCGGACCGCCGCGCGTCACTGCGCGCGGATCGCCATCGCCTGCAGGCCGCCGTTGGCCAGCTTCTGCTTGGCTTCGGCCAGCTCGCTTGCGGTGCCGTAGGGCCCCATCCGTACGCGGTAGACGGTGCGTCCGTCGGTCTGGGCCGACTCGACCCGGGCGCTCAGGCCCAGCATCGCGATCTTGGCCTTGGCTGCCTCGGCATCGCCGGAGGCGCCGAATGCGCCGGCCTGCAGGATGTAGCGGGTGTCCGCGGCCGCTGCCGCCGGCGTCGCCGCGGGCGCCTGTGCGGGCTGCGCGGGCGCCGCGACTGCGGCAGCGGAACTGGCAACGGCAGTGGCAGGCGTTTCACCGATCGGCGTCGGCAGCGCGGCGGCCTGCTCCGCAGCCGGTGCCGGGGTCCGTCCTTCGAGCGCATCGCGTGCGCGCTGTGCCTCGGTCTGCGCCACACGTACCTGCTCGGCACGTGTGCTGGCCGCCAGTTCGGCATCGGACATGCGGACTTCGTTGCCCGGCAGCACGGTGTAGAAGTCGTACTGCGGCGACGCCGGCTGCGGGCGTGGCAGCGCCGGCGCAGCCGGGGTCTCGGCGATGGCCTCGGTGTCGGCGACAGGCGCCGGGCGTGCATCCGGATCGGCGCGCGGACCGAACCGGACGAAGCCGTCGCCCTCGCGCTTGAACAGGCCGGGCGCCGCCATGAACACCACGCCGCCGATCGCCAGGCCGGCGATCAGCCAGACCCAGCCGGGGCGTTCGCCGCCGCCGTTGCGTCGTGCCTGGGTCTTGCCCTTGCCGCGTCTTGCCGCCATCGCACCGCTCTCCGCTTACATCCGCTCCGGCGCGCTGACGCCGAGCAGTTCGAGTCCGTTCGCCAGCACCTGCTGTGCGGCCAGGCCCAAGGCCAGGCGCGTGTCGCGCAGGTCGGCGTCGTCCACCAGCACCGGCGTGCCGGCGTACCAGGTGTGGAAAGCATAGGCCAGCTCGCGCAGGTACTGGGCGATCTGGTGCGGCTCCAGCGCCTGGCCGGCGGCCTCGACCACTTCCGGCCAGCGCGACAGCTCGACCATCAGTGACAGCGAGGTCGCATCGTCCAGCGTCGACAGCTTCGCCAGCGCGTTGGCCTGGTCGTACGTGTAGCCCTTCTCGGCGGCCTGGCGCAGCAGGCTGGCGACGCGGGCGTGCGCGTACTGCACGTAGAACACCGGGTTGTCGTTGCTCTGCTGCCGGGCCAGGTCGATGTCGAACACCAGCTGCGAATCGGGCTTGCGTGCGATCAGGAACCAGCGGGTCGCGTCGCGGCCGGCTTCGTCGATCAGGTCGCGCAGGGTCAGGTAGCTGCCCGCACGCTTGGACAGTTTCACTTCTTCGCCGCCGCGCATCACCGTGACCATCTGGTGCAGCACGTACTCCGGCCAGCCCTGCGGAATGCCGACATCCAGCGCCTGCAGGCCGGCGCGCACGCGCGCCAGCGAGCCGTGGTGGTCGGCGCCCAGTTCGGTGATCGCGCGCTCGTAGCCGCGCTGCCACTTGCTGAGGTGATAGGCCACGTCCGGCAGGAAGTAGGTGTAGGTGCCGTCGGACTTGCGCATCACGCGGTCCTTGTCGTCGCCGAAGTCGGTCGAGCGCAGCCACAGCGCGCCGCCCTCCTCGTAGGCGTGGCCCTTGGCGACCAGCTGGCGCACGGTCTCCTCGACCTTGCCATCGGCGTACAGCGAGCTTTCGAGGAAATAGATGTCGAAGTCGACGCCGAACGCGGCCAGGTCGTGGTTCTGCTCGTTGCGCAGGTAGGCCACGGCGAAGCGGCGGATCGCGTCCAGGTCCTCGGCATCGCCGGCACCGGTGACCACGTGGCCTTCGATGTCGACGCTGTCGCCGCCCAGGTAGGCGTTGGCGACATCGCCGATGTAGTCGCCGTTGTAGGCCTCCGCCGGCCACTGTTCGTCGCCCGGCTTGAAGCCGCGCGCACGCGCCTGGGTCGAACGCGCCAGATTCTCGATCTGCACGCCGGCGTCGTTGTAGTAGAACTCGCGGCGCGCGTTCCAGCCGTTGGCGGCCATCAGCCGTGCCAGGCAGTCGCCGATCGCCGCGGCGCGGCCGTGACCGACGTGCAGCGGGCCGGTCGGGTTGGCCGACACGTACTCGACGCCGACGGTGCGGCCCTGGCCGCTGGTGTTGCGGCCGTACTCGTGGCCGTGCTTGAGCACCGCCACCACTTCGCGCTGGTACGCGGCCGGAGCGAGGTGGAAATTGATGAAGCCCGGGCCGGCGATCTCGACCTTGGCGATGTCGTCGCTGGCCGGCAACGCGGCGACCAGCGCCTGCGCCAGCGCGCGCGGATTGCTGCGCGCGGCCTTGGCCAGCAGCATCGCGGCATTGGTGGCGAAATCGCCATGCTCGCGCGTCTTCGGGCGTTCGACGACGAAATCGGGAGTGACAGTGTCGGCCGGCAGGGTGCCGTCGCCGCGCAGTGCATCGATACCCTGGGCGATCAGGGCGTTCAGGAGGGTCTTCACTCGGACGGGTGCTTCATGCGGTCTGGCCGCGCATTTTACCCGGTCTGCCTGTACGAAGCCGGGCCCGCGGCTGCGGCCGCCGCAGATGCCCGTGCCGCCTGCCCCGGCTTCGCCGGGTCACGCCTCACAGCGCCGCCGTCATCGCGACCAGCCTGGCGACGGTGTTCATGTTGCGGGCGGTGCCGCTGGCAGCGGCCGGGATCAACAGCTTCGAGGCGCCCATGCCGTCGCCGTAGGCCACGTACAGCTCCCGGGTACCCAGGGCGATGCGTTCGTCGACCAAGTGGCGCGCGCTGGTGGCCGCGTCGGCTGGTGGCGCGGTATCCAGGAAGATCGCCAGGGTCCGGTTGCCGGGCTCGCCCGGGAAGGGGTTGCCGTCCAGCACCGCCGCCAGTTCGGTGGCGGTACGCACCAGCACGCCGACCGGCTTGCCGGCGTAGTCCAGCAGGCGCCGTTCCAGCGCGGCCTTGACCTGCGCGGCGGTGTGGTCGGCGGTGAACACCACATTGCCGCTGGCGATCCAGGTGCGGACCTGGCCGAAGCCCTCGGCCTCGCACATCGCCTTCAGTTCCGCCATCGGCAGCTTGCCGGTGCCGCCGACGTTGACCGCACGCAGCAGGGCGACATAGGGGGTGGGCATGCGCGTGTTCCGGCCGGTGGGAAGCGCAGTATCCATCGATCCGCGCCGCGTCCGGGGGCCGACCTGCAATGAACGGAGACCGGTGCGCAGGGCGGCGCGACGGCTGGCCCAGGCGGGGGCGGCGGCGCTCAGACCAGTCCGCGCGCGGCCAGCGAGACCGGTTCGCCGTCGCCGATCACGAAATGGTCGAGCAGGCGCACGTCGACCAGCGCCAGGGCCTGCTTCAGCCGCGCGGTGACGGCGTGGTCGGCCGCCGACGGATCGGCGCAGCCGGACGGGTGATTGTGGCCGACGATCACCGCGGCCGCGTTGTGCGCCAGGGCGCGGCGGGCGACCTCGCGCGGATGCACCTCGGCGCCGTCGATGGTGCCGTGGAACAGTTCCTCGAACCCCAGCGCCCGGTGCCGCGTGTCCAGGAACAGCGCGGCGAAGACCTCGTGCCGGTGCGGCCGCAGCCGCTGGGCGAAGTAGCGGCCCGCGCTGAGCGGATCGGTCAGGGCATCGCCCCGCGCCAGTGCCGCCGCCAGATGCCGGTTGCCCAGTTCCAGCGCGGCGGCCAGCTGGCAGGCGCGGGCCGGGCCGAGGCCGGGCAGCAGGGCGAGGTCGCGCGGCGGCCGGTCGAGCAGGCGGCGCAGCGGCCCATGCGCGTTCAGCAGCTCGCGCGAGGTCTGCACCGCATCGCGCCCGCGCAGGCCGGAGCCGAGGAAGATCGCCAGCAGCTCCGCGTCCGAGAGCACGCCGGCGCCGCGGGCCAGCAGCTTCTCGCGGGGACGTTCCTCGTCGGGCCAGTCGCGGATATGCATATGCCGCAGCGTGCGTGTCGCCCGCAGGTGCATGCATCGGCCTGTCAGAAGGCTTGGAGTAAGCTTGTCGATCTGTTTCAGGTAGGGAAAGTCCCACGTGAGCGTATCGGCCTCCGGCCCCCTGCAGGGGCAGCGGATCCTGTTGTGTGTCGGTGGCGGCATCGCCGCGTACAAGTCGCTGGAACTCGTCCGCCGCCTGCGTGACGCCGGCGCCACCGTGCAGGTGGCGATGACCGCCGGCGCGCAGCAGTTCGTGACCCCGTTGAGCTTCCAGGCGCTGTCGGGCTTCCCGGCGCGGACCACGTTGTGGGACAGCGCGGCCGAGCAGGCGATGGGCCACATCGAGCTGGCGCGCTGGGCCGACCGGGTGCTGGTGGCGCCGGCCACCGCCGACCTGCTGGCGCGGCTGGCGCATGGCCTGGCCGACGACCTGGTGACCACGCTGTGCCTGGCCACCATCGCGCCGCTGAGCGTGGCGCCGGCGATGAACCACCGGATGTGGCAGCACCCGGCCACCCGGGCCAACCTGGCGCTACTGCGCGAGCGCGGCGTGCAGGTGATCGGCCCGGACGACGGCCCGCTGGCCGAAGGCGAATCCGGTCCCGGCCGGCTGCGCGAACCGGACGCCATCGTCGCCGAGCTGGCCGGCAGTGCGCCGGCCGCGGGCGTGGTCGCCGATGGCGACCTGCTGGCGGGCCTGCGCGTGGTGGTCAGTGCAGGCCCGACCTACGAGGACCTGGACCCGGTGCGGTATCTGGGCAACCGCAGCAGCGGCAAGATGGGCTTCGCCGTGGCCGCCAGCGCCGCCCGCCAGGGTGCGCAGGTGGTGCTGGTGGCCGGTCCGGTGCAGCTGGCGACGCCGCCCGGCGTGGAGCGCATCGACGTGCGCTCGGCCGAGCAGATGCGCGCGGCGGTCGCTGTCGCGTTGCCGGCCGACATCTACATCGGCGCGGCGGCGGTGGCCGACTACACCCCGCGCGCGTTCTCGCCGGACAAGATCAAGAAGACCGGCGTGGGCGACGAGCTGCGCCTGGAACTGGTGCGTACGCCGGACATCCTGGCCGAGGTGGCCCAGCGCGAGGACGCCGGGCTGAAGCTGGTGGTCGGCTTCGCGGCCGAGACCCGCAACGTGGCCGAGTACGCGCAGCAGAAGCTGGCCGCCAAGCGCCTGGACCTGATCGTGGCCAACCGCGTCGGTGTGCCGGGTGCAGGGTTCGAGAGCGACGACAACGCGATGACCGCCTACTGGCCCGGCGGCGAACACGACTTCCCGCCCGCCCCCAAGACC
>Ga0075364_10000148_pt1 | contig 30892 bp, 31 predicted proteins | sample EndMetdeltDD1764_FD_71517 | JGI IMG/M metagenome (GOLD analysis project Ga0075364, IMG submission 71517) | Populus endosphere microbial communities from Tennessee, USA - Endosphere MetaG P. deltoides DD176-4 | ecosystem: Host-associated > Plants > Roots > Endosphere | place: USA: Tennessee... | reverse complement strand
GGGCGGGGCGGGCGGCGGGTCATGCGAAGCGGTGCGGCTGGCGGATGTCGACGTGCATCATCCACATCGCCGCCGGTGTTGTCGCGTGGAGCGACATCGCCTGCCCTGGCGGAGGCGTGCGTGCGGGGCTGCGTGGGCCGTGGCGCGACCGGCAGGCCGCACCCCGCTCCGGCATCGGTCCGGATGATGCTGCGCTAGAATCGCGCGCCGTTGCCTCGTGGCATCGCAGAGTGCTCGAGGAAGGCATGACATGCGTCATCTGCTGGTCGTCGTCGCACTGCTCGTCTCGTTCCCGGCGTCCGCCGGCTGGCTCGCCGATCGCGCCATCATGCGCGAGCTGAAGCGGGCCGTGGCCACCGCAGAGCAGGAAGCCGTCGATGATTCCGCCACGCGCACCGACTGCACATCCCGTCCGAAGATCTGGCGTGCGCCGATCCGCAGCCTGACGCAGGAGATCCAGGTCAAGCGCTGCGATGTCGTCTACTACTACACGGCCGGATACGCCGCAGCGGTCGGCGATCTACTGCCGGTGGGCTTCGTGGTGGACACCACCTTCGACGGCACCGAGAACCTCACGACGGGCGAGTTCACCGGCAGCATCGTGGCGTCACCCGAGCGGGCACGCTGATGCGCCCACCGGCGCGTCCCTGCATGTCGCGCCCGTCCGCGAGGCACGACGCCCGCGCGTCCAACTGCCGGCTGCGAAACGCCCCGCCGGAGCGGGGCATTCGCGTACCTGCGCAATGCCGGTTCGTGGGACCGTCCCGCACGCCGGCACGCAGGTCCGGTGATCCCGGCTGCCTGACGCGTCAGCTGTCCGGCAGCGCGCACTTCATCTTCGCGTCGACGTAGTAGGGCTTGGGCACGTCGGGATTTTCGCTGGTCTTCTCGAACACCACCTCGAACGACCCGGCATCGGGCGTGCCACGACGTTCGGTGCAGGCCTTCTCCAGCTTTTCCTTGACCGCGGCGATGCCGGCATCGCGGTTGGCGCCATCGGCGCTGTTGCTGAGAGTGACGGTTTCGGCGAAGGCCAGCGGGCTCAGGCCCAGCAGACAGCCCGCGGCGGCGATGGCGTACAGCTTCCTCATGGTGGTTCTCCTTGCAGGTTCGATGATCGATCGCGCAGCCGATGCAGTCTCCACGCGTGCGCGGGAGCGGATGCGCCGGGGGTGGAGCCTAGCGGGCGCCGGTTAACGCCTTGTATGGAGGATGTCATCGCACGCCGCGGCCGTTCATCCCGAGCCGGGTCGGATGTCGCGCAGCGCGTGCGGCGGCGGTCAGGCGACGTGGCTGTCGCGGCGCGTCGCGTGCTTGATGGCGTACATCGCACGGTCGGCGTGGGCGAGCAGGCCGGCCGGGTCGCTGCCATCGTCGGGAAAGCAGGCGATGCCCACGCTGGCGTCGATGTGGAACGGCTGGCCGGCGAGCGGATACGGCTGGCGCAGCCGCGCGCGCAGCGCATCCGCGGTCCGGCGCGCGGCGACCGCGTCGCCGTACCCGGGCAGCACGACCACGAACTCGTCGCCGCCCAGCCTCGCGGCGATCTCGCCAGGCCGCAGCGACTGCGTCAGGCGGTCGGCGACTTCCTGCAGGAGCCGGTCGCCGGCCGCGTGGCCGGCGCGGTCGTTGGCGGTCTTGAAGCCGTCGAGATCGATGTAGAGCAGCGCCAGCCCCGCGCCGGTCGAACGCGCCTGCGCGAGTTCCCGTTCCAGCACGTGCTGGAGGCGATGCCGGTTGGGCAGGCCGGTCAGCGCATCGTGGCTGGCGAGGTGTTCGAGCGTCTGCTCGACGCGACGCAGTTCGGTGACCTCGCGCCCGACCCCGATGCGCACGCGATGCTCGGCGTTCCACAGCGCCGACCATTGCATGTCCACCAGGTGGCCCTGCCTGTGGACGTAGCGGTTGCGGAAATGGCGCTGGATCGCGCCTTCCATCACCTGCTCGGCCTCGCGGAGGGTGTCGGTGTGGTCGTCGGGATGGATGAAGTCGAAGACCGGCCGCCCGACGACGTCCCCCGCGCAGTAGCCGAGGATGCGCTCGAAGCCGGCGCTCACGAACAGGTAGCGGGATCGCGTATCGACCACGCAGACCGCGTCGGGCAGGAGGTCGAGGACGGAGGCGAGGGGCGGCAGGGTCGAGGTCATCGTATCGCAGGGTGCAGCCGGGAGGGATGCAGGCGACAGCGCTCCCGCAGGTGCGTGCCACATGCGTGGGGCGGCCGCTCCCTGGCCCGGCCGCCGCGGATCGGAGTGGCCCCCCGCCGCGGACAGCTGGCGCCGATCTTACCCGGGGCCGCGTCCGCCGTCTGGCATGGACCGGCGTTCATGCGCCACCGAAGATGCCGGCGCTTCCGGCGGAGCGGGAGCCTGGCGATGGCCTCCTGAAGACGCCTCTGCAGGAGCAGGTCGCGCGTGGCTGCCGGCCGGGAAATGCTGCACGCGCTCGGTCCATGTCGCCCTGCTGCCGCGCCGGTTCTGTCATGCCGCCCCACCTTGCCGGCAGGCGCTCGATGACGAGTCGGCATCGGCCAGGATTCGCGCGCGCCCACCCGCACGGCATGGCGGCCGGACGCGGCCTGTTCGAAGCGGGTGGCGGCGAGGCGCCGGCCGCCGGTGTCGCCCTGCCAGCCAGCCTGCCGACGAACGGACGATCAGCGTCGGGCGCGTCCCCGGCCAGGAGTCGGCCGGGATGGCGAGCACCGCGTCGCCGTCGCTGTCGCCGCGCGGTACGCCGGGCGCTGCGCTGAGGTCGCCGTCGCGGGCATCGGGCAGGTCCGCATCGAGACCGGCGTCCATGCTGCTGCCGGTAATGGCCGGAATGCGGTCACTGGACGGGCCGTGGGCTGCCAGCGCGACCGCGCCGAAGCGCGCTGGCAGCCGCGACCGGGACCGCCTGCCGCAGGTGCGCAGCGACGCCGGCACCACCAGCGTCGGGCCTGCCGCCGCGCTCGCTTGCCGTGTCCGGCCGCATCGGGCGTTCCTGCCTCGGACCGGGCGCTCCAGCGCTGCATGCCCGTGCCGATGGATGGGCGGGCAGGCGCGGCGCTCAGCCCTCGCGCTGCACGCGATCGCGGTAGGCGCGCACGTTGTCGCCGCGGATGCGCCTGGCCTGGGTGCCGGTGATGGTGTCGACCTTGCGGTCGCTGCCGGTGACCGGCTTGGCGTCGATGCTGGTCTCGCGCTCGAACGCGTGCGACTTGTCGGTGTTGCGGTAGTACCGGTACAGCAGCCAGTACAGGGCCGCCGCGCCGGCCGGGCCGGCCGCGAGCAACCAGAGTCCGCTGTCTTCGCTCATGCGGTGGCCACCAGGATCCAGAGGGCGAGGGCTTCGATGACGGTGCCGGTGCCGAGGGCGGCCAGCAGCAGCTTCCACTGCTGCACGGGCACGCTGCCCATGGTCTCGCCGGTGCGGCCGTTCACCGCGATGTAGTGCAGCATGCCGCCGTTGCGGCCGGGCTGGTGGTAGGAGTACAGCCAGACCGGCAGGTACATCGAGACCCAGCGGGTCCCGTGGACCTCCAGCCGCTCGCGCTCCCAGCGCACCCCGCGGTCGTAGCGGCGGACCGAACCTTCGACCTGCGCACGCGCGATCGACAGCAGCTGGTCCTCCAGCCGCGGACGCAGGTGCTCGACGTCCTGGTTGCGTTTTTCCGAGCTGAAACCGGCCAGGTAGGAGGCGTTCCACTTCACCGCGTTCTTGGTGTCGAACGGCAGGATCGCGTTGATGATGTTGTTGGTGTTGGCTGCGGTATCCAGATTTCCGCGTTCGGCGGACGACTCCAGCGGCAGGTCGTCGACGGTGAAGTCCACCTGCCGCTCGACCTGGTAGATGTCGGCGTCGTAATAGGTCTTCTTGTTGTTGTCGGTGCCGCGCGTGTACTCGCGCGTCTTGATCTCGCCGCGGCCGGACACGGCGGCGCTGACGTTGCCGTCGACGATCATGTAGGGCAGGTACACGCCGACCACGTTCTCCGGCGTGAACTCGTCCTTGAACGCCTTCAGCGCGAACAGGCGCCGCTTGTCGACGAACTGGCGGATGCGCGCGACCGCGTCGTCCTTGGAAATGTGGAACGGCAGCACCGCGTCGGGCACGGCGCCATTGGCCACCTGCTCGTTGATGCCGAACACGTGCCGGCACCAGTGGCAGCGCGCGGTCATCGTGCTTTCGGTGTTGACCGTGACCTCGGCGCCGCAGCCGCTGCACTTGAAGCTCACCAGGCTGGCGGCATCGACGTCGATGTCGCGCGCGCCCGACGCGACCACCGTGCCGCGCAGCTGGTCCAGGCCCTCGCCGAAACCGAACGCCTCCTCCACGCGCGCGCCGTGCCATTCGTGCCGGCAGTACTGGCAGACCAGCAGGTCGGTGCCCAGGCGCGGGCGGATGTCGGTGGCGCCGCATTTCGGGCAGCGGTTCAGGCCGTCGCGCAGCTCGGCGGCGGCGGTGTCGATGGCCAACGGATCGGGCGCCTCGAGTTCGGCGCGGATCGGGTCGGGCAGGGTCGCCGGATCGAGCGGCAGCGTGCCGGGCAGCGGCGGCACCTCCCGCGGCGAACCGGGGCCGGCGACGGGCGCCGCCGGCAGCGGTGGCGGCATCTTCGGATCGGACATGGGCGGTGCGCCTGCGCTTACAGACCCAGCGCCTTCGCCTTGGCGGCGTCGTAATCGGCCTGGGTGATCAGCCCCAGGTCCAGCATCTCCTTGGCCTTCTTCAGCTTCGCCACCGGATCGTCGGCCGCCGGCGCGGCAGGTGCCGCCGGCTGCTGCAGGCCGGCGATGCCGCCGGTCATGCCGGTGGCCATGCCGAGGCCGACGATGCCGGCCGCGCCGCTGTGTTCGCCGGCCGACTGGATGCCCTGGGCGACGCTGGCCTGCAGATTCGAATTGCCGCGCGCGCCGGACAGCGCGTCGGCGCGCTGCACCGTCTTCAGCAGTTCACGGGTGTTGGCGTCGTACTCGATCGAGACGATGGCGGTCTTGACGATGGCCAGGCCGCGGTCGGACTGCCACTGGTAGGCCTGCTCGACCGCGTCGGACAGGCTCTTGGCGAAGCCGAGCGAATCCTGCTGCAGCCTGGTGATGCGGTTGCCCTTGCCCGGATCGTTCGTGTACAGGCTGAAGGCCGGCGCAAGCGAGCCGACGACCTCGTTGAACAGCTGGCTGGCGGCGGCGTTGTCCAGGTCGGTGAAGTCGAACACCTGGCCCGGCTGCAGGTAGCGCGCCGGCACGAAGTTCTTCACGAACAGGATCGGGTCGACGATCTTCAGCGTGTAGGAGCCGCGCGTGACCGCGCCGACCTGGGTGCCGAGGAAACCGTCGTCCCAGTAGATTTCCGACTGGGTGCCGAAACGGTTGTCCGGCAGCTCCTTCAGCGTGACGAAGAACGCCAGCTGCTGGCTGCCCGGCTGGCCGCCGAACTTGAAGCGTTCCCAGCTCTGGCGGATGAACGGGCTGACGATGCCGTCGCCGGCGAAGATCGACTGCGAATTGGTGTCGTCCGAGCGCCACTCGTAGCCGCCGGGCTCGGCGACGAAGCCGGTGATCGCGCCGTCCTGCATCAGCAGCAGGCCGTAGCCTTCGGGCACGACGATCTTCGAGCCGTTGCTGATGATGTTGGACGAGCCGCTGGTGTTCGAGCCACGGCCGGCATTGGTGCCGCGCGGCACGGCGGCGAACAGCGCCGCGGTCGACGGCAACCCGGCCGGTACGGTCAGGAAGTCCTTCCACTGGTCGGCCAGCACGCCGCCGACCGCACCCTTCACCGCCTGTACCAGACCCATGACCACTCCTGCGCGTCGTCGGCGGGCCGGGTGCCCGCCACTGCGGCCAACTATACCGATGCGTGCACGGCCGGAAAGGGGGCGGCCTGGCGCCTGCGGGTTGTCCGGCTGACAGTGGCGGCAGGAGCGGCAGGGATGGCGCGCGCCGTGGGCGAGGGGGGGCCGTTTGATGGAGCAGGCGCTGGCCGCGCGATGCAGGCGAGGTCACGCAGGCCCACCGCCAGACGGCGCGTGTGGTCTGGCGCCGACCTGGCCCGCGCCGGGCAGGCCGTCCCGCGTGGTGCCGGCAGATGCATGCCGCAAGGCGCGGACCGGTGAGCGTCCTGCGCGCGGTGCCGTCGGTGCGCTACCGTTGATTCCGGTTCGCCGCCATGAGGAGATGCGGATGCAGTGGATGGCCTGGATCGTCGTTGCCCTCGCTGGACTCGCCACCGTCGGCTGCCGTGGCGGCGTCCGCGACGCGCCCGCGCCCGTACCACCGCCGCCGTTGGATGCGCCGGCCAAGGTGCCGGCCGACGTCGTCGTGTCCACCAACGAGCCGTTCTGGCAGTTCAGCGTGTCCGGCGAAACAGCGCTGCTGGTCGGCATCGACACGCGGCGCCCGCTGAGGCCGACCTCGAACGAGGTCGTGCTCGATGGCCGGGTGGTCACGGCTGCCGATGCCGACGGCAGCATCGAGGCGCGGCTGGCCGGACGGGCCTGCCAGGACTCGATGTCGGGCGCGTGGTTTCCCTATACCGCCCGCCTCACCCTGGCCGATGGCACCCAGGCCTCCGGCTGCGCCCGCGGCATCGACGACCCACCGCCTCGGCCCTGAGGCACGCGATGTGGCGGCCTGCGCCGGTGCCGGCAGGCGGTATCGGAGCCGCGCCTCGGGACGGCCGCTGCGTTTGCAGCGGTATCGCGGCTGCGTCCGTGACGCGTGTGCCGGATGACCTCACGCGCATGCAGGGGCGACGTGCACGGCTCGGCGGCAACGCCATCCGCGTGCCGGCTGCGCTCGCGTGCCGTTCGTCCGTCAGCGGAGTTGCCAGGTACCGGCGCCCGGGACCGCCGCGTGCGCGATGCGCCGCGCTGCCACCGTCCGTTCACGTTGGACGGTGCGACACTCGCTGCAGCCGACGCTGCCAGATGCGGCGGCGTGCGGCGCCCATCCGTGGAGGAACCGATCATGCGTCCGACGCATCTTGCCGCTCCGCTTTTCGCTGCGCTCGCACTGCCGCTGTGCGCGCTGGCCGGCCCACAGACCACCGCCGGAGGTGCGGACATGACCCAGACAGCCCCCGCCACCGATGCTCCCGCCGTCCAGGGCACCTGGCGGCTGGTGTCCTACGAGGTGGAGGTCAAGGCGACCGGCGAAACCTTCCCGCCGATGGGCGACGCGCCTACCGGCTACACGATCTTCGCCCCTGAGGGACGCGTGTGGTTCATGCTCACCGCGGAAGGTCGCGAGCCCGGCGAGAGCGACAGGGAAAAAGCGCGGCTGCTGGAAACGGTGATCGCCTACACCGGCCGTTGGCGGATCGAGGGCAACGACTGGATCACGGCGGTGGACGTCGCCTGGAATCCGGCCTGGGTCGGCACCGAGCAGCGTCGCCAGTTCAAGCTCGACGGCGATCGCCTGCAGGTGCTCACGCCCTGGCGGGTGATGCCCAACTGGGCCGACAAGGGCGAGACGCGCAGCATCATCACCTTCCAGCGCGCGACCGAAACCCGCTAGGCGTCTTGCCGGCCAGGTGTCTGGCAGGTGCAGGGCCGGCAGGTGCGCTGGACAGGTCTGCAGGCCAGCCGTGGTTCGATGCCGGTTGGCGGATCAACGCGTCAGGACCGCAGTGCCTCGCTGGCTGGCGGAGGCTTTTCACCTGCGCCGCGACGCCCGCCAGGCGCGCCGCGCGAGGACGCGCCGGAACCCGACCCCGATCCCGCCGGCGCCCACGCTGCACAGCATCAGGCCGCTGCCGATGGGGCCGGGACCGGATGCGCTTCCTGCGAGTGCCATCAGCAGCATGCTCATGCCGAGCGCGACGGCCAGCACGCCGGCCACCAGCACACTGGCCCCCGGCATCGGGCCGGCCTCACCGACACGCGCGCGCTCGGCCGCACGGGCGCGCCGGGCGCGGCTCAGCAGCATCAGCGGAACGAAGGCCACCGCACCGAGGACCGGCACGAGCCATTGCATGGTGTCGCGATCGAACGGACCGGCCACCACGCCGGCCAGCATCGCCAGCGGGAAGGCGAGGAACAGCGCCAGCGCCGCGAGCCCGAGGGGGCGCAGGACGCGCATGGCCGAGGGCGGAAGGGGCGTGTAATGCGGCATGCGGGTGTCCTGTGCGGATCGATGGTGCGGGGGTCAGAACCAGAGGTCGCGTACGCAGCGGCCGTCCGAAGGCAGGTCGTCGAAGCTGTCTAGGCCATCGAAATGATCGATGGGCAGATGCGCGACCGCGTCCGGGTCGGCGAGACGGACGTTGACCGCGATGCGGCGGCGGCCATCGGACTCCAGGCGCAGGCCGCGCCAGCCGACGACACACGCACACTCCGGGCAGAAGTGGATCTCCAGCGACGGATCGGCCTTGCCGACGCGGGTGTAGCACCGCGTGCCGCCGACGAAGGCGATGCGTTCGTGCTCGTGGTCGTAGGCCCAGAGCGCGCCGTAGCGCCGGCACAGGCTGCAGTTGCAGGCCGTGACCGGGCCCGGGTCGCCGTCCAGCGTCCAGCCGGTGCGGCCGCAGTGGCAACGTCCTGACAGGGGCTGTGCGTTCAAGGCGGCTCCCGGTGCGCAGCGCTGGGGTGAGCGGCCTGCCTGCTGCAGGCGCCGCTGACCGGATTGTCGCCGCATCCACGCCTGCGCGGGTAGTGTCCGCCGGTGCGCGGCGCCGTCGGACGCCGATCCCGGAGGTGTGGCATGCAGCGATACACCGGTGGATGCCTGTGCGGCGATGTGCGCCTGGTCGCGAGCGGCGCGCCGTACCGGGTCGGTCTGTGCCACTGCATGGACTGTCGCAGGCACCACGGCGCGCTGTTCGCGGCGGTCGCCATGTTTCCCGAGGCTGCGGTGACCATCGAGGGCCAGGTGGCCAGCCATGCCGGCCGCTACTTCTGCGGCAGATGCGGTTCGTCGCTGTACTCGCGGGTCGGCGATGAGGTGGAAGTGCACCTGGGCGCGCTCGATGCGCCGGACGCGCTGCGGCCGACGTACGAGATCTGGACGCTCCGGCGCGAAGCCTGGCTGCCGGCCTTTCCGTTGTCCTCCCACTATCCCCGCGACCGCACGCGCACCACGCGCGACGAACCCTGAGCCGGATGTGGGCTCCAGTAGGCGTTATCCACGCCGGGCCGCCTCGATTGCGGCGATGTCGATCCTGGTCATCGTCATCATGGCCTCGAACGCGCGTCGGGCGGCATGACGGTCCGGGTCGTTGACGGCCTCGGTCAGCGCGCGCGGGGTGATCTGCCAGTTCAGGCCCCAGCGGTCCTTGCACCAGCCGCAGGCGCTCTCCGCACCGCCATTGCCGACGATCGCATGCCACAGGCGATCGGTCTCGGCCTGGTCGTCGGTCGCCACCTGGAACGAGAACGCCTCGGTGTGCGGGAACGCGGGCCCGCCGTTGAGCCCGAGGCAGGGCAGGCCGAGGACGGTGAATTCGACGGTGAGCACATCGCCTTCCCTGCCGGCCGGATAGTCGCCGGGCGCGCGATGGACGGTCCCCACGGCGCTGTCGGGAAACGTGGCGGCGTAGAAGGTGGCCGCGTCGAGCGCGGAACCATCGAACCACAGGCAGATGGTGTTCTTCGGGATCATGGGCTGGAACCGCTCGGAAAGTGCGCCAAGCAGGCCATCGTGTGGGTTAAGCCGTCGTTGTCGCCAGGCCGGCCGGCGGTGCGGGCGAGCGCCGGTATGCGTGTGGCCGGCGTCCGGCACGGAACCCTGGCCGCTGCGGTGCGCGATCTGCGTAGGGTGCTGGAGCCGCCCCTGGAGGGCGTGTCCGCCGCATGCAACCAGGGAGCGCCATGGACCACTCAGCCTATCCGCCTCCGGTGGTCGAAGACATCGTCCGCCTGCGCCGCCGCATCCAGGCTGCGGGCCTGCCACCGCGGCGGACGGATGCGAACGTGATCGTCGGCACCTGGAACATCCAGAAGTTCGGCGGGCTGCATCCGCACTGGACCGAGAACCCTGGCAGCCCCAAGCGCAACCTGCATGCGCTGGCGCTGATCGCCGAGGTGATCCGCTGCTTCGATGTGATCGCGGTGCAGGAGGTGCAGCGCGAGACGACGGCGCTGCGCCATCTGATGGACCATTTCCTGGGCCCGCACTGGGCGGTGCTGCTGACCGACGTGAGCGGCGGCGACAAGGGCAACAACGAGCGGCTGGCCTATCTGTACGACACCCGGCGCGTCCTGCTGTCGGGCCTGTCCGGCGAGATCGTGCTGGCGCCGACACCGGAGGGCCTGCCCGAACAGTTCGACCGCACGCCCTACATCGCCGGTTTCCGGGCCGGCGCCGAACACTTCACCCTGCTGACCGCGCACATCCGCTACGGGACGGTGCCGGCCGACCGGCTGCCCGAACTGCAGCAGCTGGCCCGCCATACCGCGCAGGAACTGCGCACGCGCACCCGCAGCGGACAGAGCCGCGAGGAGCCGAACCTGCTGGTGCTGGGCGACTTCAACATCGACAGGCGCCAGGGCAATCCGCTGTTCGACGCGTTCGTCGAAACGGGCCTGTGGGTTCCCGAAGCGCTGCAGGCGCTGAAGACCACGACCGGCCGCGAAGCCAGGCACTACGACCAGATCGCCTGGTTCCAGGGCGACGATTTCGGGCTGCGGCCCACCGGCAGGGCGGGTGTCATCGACTTCGCGGGTGCGGTGTTCAGGCCCCTGTCGCAGCCGCAGGTGTCGCCACGCCTCAGCGACCATCTGCCGCTGTGGATCGAGTTCTCCACCGACCGCAGCGAGGAAGCGATGGCGCGGGCGCTGGGCGTGGACCTCGACCAGCCGGATCCATTCGCCGTGGTACCGGACTGACGGAGCGGGCGCCCCCCGCCCACGCGGTTGCGGCATGATCGGGCCTGCACGCGACCGGCAGCCCACCTGCCGCCGGCCGCGGCCGTGCTTTCATCCCGGATGCACCTCATGCCCTTGCCGTCGAAGCATCACGCTGTCGCCAGGTCCAGCGCTCCCTGTGACGGCCAGCATCGTTCCATAGGGTGGCGGCTGGCGGCCCTGGCCGTGCTGGCGATGCTGGGCACGACCGCCTGCCACGGCGGCAACAGCCGCGCGTCCACCGCATCCACCGCAGCCGTGCTGCAGCGGATCGATGCCGAGGCACGTGCGCATGCGCTGCCCGGCTATGCCGTCGTGCTGTTCGACCGCTCGGGAGTGGTCGCCGAACACCATGGCGGCGCCGCCAACCTCGCGGCCGGAACCGCGGTCGACGCCGGCACGCTGTTCCCGCTGGCGTCGTTGACCAAGACCTGGTCGGCCGTGGTGGTCCTGCAGCTCGTGGAGGAAGGCGCCCTGCGGTTGGACCAGCCGGTGATCGAACTGCTGCCGGACGTCCGTCTTCCGCACGCGGTCCAGGTGCGGCACCTGCTGTCGCATAAGTCGCAGGGGACGCCAGGCCGACATTTCCATTACGACGGGCGCCGCTATGGCCTGCTCGGCCGGATCATCGAGGTCACGTCGGGCGAGTCGTTCGCGCAGGCGCTGGAGCGCCGCATCATCGCGCCGCTGCAGCTGCGCGACACCTTCCTGCTGGGCGCCACCGCCACGGCCACGCCACGGCTGGCCTCCATCGCCACCCCGTATCGCGACCCGGGCGGCCTGGACGGTCCGACGCCCTGCGATCCGGAGTACGGGTACAGCGCGTCCGCGGGCCTGGTATCGACCGCGCGCGACGTGGCGGCCTTCGAGCAGGCACTGTTGGCCGGCGAACTGCTCGCACCGGCACAGCTGGCGTTGATCGTCACCCCGTTCCTGCCGGATGGGCCGAGCGGTCTGGGCAGTTTCGTGCAGACCGTGGACGGTCGTCGCCTGGTCTGGGCCTACGGCCAGTACGACTGCCATGCAGCGCTGACGCTCTTCGATCCCGAGCGGCGCAGTGGCGTGGTGTTTCTCGCCAACACCAGCACGCCCGCCGACGCCGCCCGTCTGCTGTACGGCGATGTGACGGCGTCGCCGATCGCGCTGGCGTGGCTTGGCGTGCCGGAGGATGCGATGCTGCATGAACGGGCGGCGCTGGTGCGCGATGCGTTCTTCGCGCAGGCGCAGCCCGCGCGGCTGGACGCCGCCATCGCCGCTGCCGACCGGTTTCTCGAGCGCCATCCGGAGCAGCGACGGACGCCCGATCTCGTCGTCGCGCACGCACTGGCGACCCTCGGCAGCACGGCGATGCGCACCCGGCAGCAGCGCCCCGTGCGGTTCGATGCCGCGATCGAAGCCAAGACCATGGCGGTGCTGGCCGCCGACGGCGGCAACCCCTACGCGCACTACTACCTTGCATCGACCTATGCCGCCCAGGGACGGCATGCGCAGGCCCGTGCGCATTTTCAGGCCATCGTGTCCGCGCCGAATGCGGCGCGGAACTGGTACACCCGCGAAGCCGAGGCCGCACTGTCCGCCGGTGCGGCCGATTGATGCATCGAGAGGAGGGGGCTGCGTTGGGATGCCGATCGGCGTGCGCGCCGATGCATATCCGCCACGCTGTGCCGAAGTGATGTCATCGATGCATCACGCGCGTGGCACGGCAGGCGCGTTAGAAACATGCTCGACGGCGGGGCGTGCATGTCCTGCCACCCGACAGTGAGGAGCGACGGATGAACAGCGACCGCAAGAAGCAGGACGCACCGCAGCCGGACGGCGAGCAGACCGAAGCCGGGCGCCAGCAGGAAGTCAGCGTGTGGGCGCGCGCGTTCGGCGTGTCTTCCGACGACCAGGACCGGGTGGACGACGGCACGCGTGAAGCGCGAGAGCAGGTGCGTGAAGCCGAAGCCGAACGGGCGCGACGCGGCCGCTGACATCCGCTCGCGCATTGTCGTGGTCGTGGGACCGCGCAGCAGTCAGGTCCGTGCGGCGCGCCGGAGGGCGCGGGGTGGCGGGGGCGCCGCCGTCTCAGCGCCGGACGTTGCCGCCCCATCGTCGTACAGGCGCTGGCAGTGGTCGCACCAGAACGCGCGCCGCTGCGCGCGCCCGAGCTGCCTGCGGTAGCTGAGCAGGGTGCCATCGCGCGGGCAGATCGCTTTCGTGTGCACCTGGTAGTGCCTCTTCAGCGCGAAGGCCCGTTTCCAGCGATAGAAGTCGAAGCTGTACGCGCGTGCCTGCGCGACCAGCTCGGAAAGCTTGCGCGCGGGCAGCGCAGCGATGCGGCTTTCCGGATGCACCCGGATCCTGTGCAGGACCTCGTTCTTGATGATGTTGCCGACACCGGCGAACACCTCCTGGTCGAGCAGCGCGTCGGCGGCCAGCGCATCGGGGCGTGCGCGCAGTTTCCGGCGGGCGGCGGCCGCATCCCAGGCATCGTTCATCACATCGCCGCTCCAGTCGTAGACCGCGTCGAGGTCGCCTTCGATGAACTGCACGGAACAGGCGTAGACATGCAGCGCCTCGCCCTTGCTGAAGCCCAGGCTGAGCCGGGGCGTGGCCGCCTTTTCCTCGTTGATCCGGTAGCTGCCGAACAGCAGGAAGTGGATGCGGACGCTGAAACCGTCGAACTGCAGCAGGAAGTGCTTGCCCCAGCTGCGGACCGCGCGCAGGGTCCTGCCCTGCAGGCGTCCGATGTCCTGTCCGCTGTTGCCGGCGACGCGCAGCACCCTGCGGCCGGCGAAGCGCTGCGCCTCTTCGCGCAGGATGACGATGGACGGGCCTTCTGGCATGCGGTCAGTATTGCCGCGGCCGGTGTAGCAGGCGTCAATGCAGGTGCCGCGGCTGCGTCGTGCAGCGGGGTGCGTTCGCTCTCCCGAGGCGCATGCGCCGGTGCGGCGGCACGCGCCTGCCCGTCCGCGCAGCGGCGTCGCGCGGCATGTGCTCGTCCGCTCCCTCATCCGGCGCATGCAGCGCAGTGAAACGTGTCTGCTCCCCGAGGTGGCGGGGGCGGGGTGGCGCGCGGCTCGGCCAGGGAGTCCGGTGCCGTGCATGCGGATCCGCGATGCGGTCGTCGATGGCGTTTCCCGAAAAAAAGACGGCGCCATGCGGCGCCGCAAAGGACATGGACATCCGGCCATCCCGCATCCCCGCCGACCACAGAGGACGTGCGCAGTCAGCACGATGCCGCTGCGCAGACTGCCCACCATGCGTCTCACACGCTGCGACCTGGACACCGCAGCGACGCTGTCGCGTCTGGTCGGGTGTTGCTACTCTCGGGCCACGATCCGCGGACAGGCAGCGCATGAACAGACGGCATTTCATCGGCAGTTCCACCCTGGCCGCGGCGGCGCTGCTGCTGCCGCTGGGCCTCGGCACCGGCGCGCTGGCGGCGACCCCGCGGGGACGCCTGCTGCCGATGCCGTTGAACAAGGGCGACACCATCGGCCTGGTCAGCCCGTCCGGCGCGGTGGACGAGGCGCTCAGCCTGCAACTGGCGCAGGAGGCGATGCAGGCGCTGGGGTTCAAGGTGAAGCTGGGCGCGCACTTCGCCGGGCGTTACGGCCATCTGGCCGGCAGCGACGCCGAGCGCGCGGCCGACCTCAACGCGATGTTCGCCGACCGCGAGGTCAGGGCGGTGGTCTGCACCCGTGGCGGTTCCGGTGCCGCGCGGCTGCTGCCGCTGCTCGACTACGACGCCATCCGCCGCCATCCGAAGGTGCTGCTGGGCTACTCGGACATCACCGCGCTGCACAACGCGATCCAGGCGAAGACGGGGCTGGTGACCTTCCACGGGCCGATCGGGTCGGGCAGCTGGAACCGCTTCAACGTCGACCAGTTCCAGCGCGTGTTCTTCGACCGTGAACTGCTCGAGTACCGCAACAAGGTCGAGGCCGGCGACGAACTGGTGCCGCGGCGCAACCGCACCGTGACCATCACCGGCGGCAAGGCCCGAGGCGAACTGGCCGGCGGCAACCTGACCGTGCTGACCGCGCTGGCCGGCTCGCCGTATCTCCCCGACTTCCGCGGCAAGATCCTGTTCCTGGAGGACGTGTCGGAGGCGCCGTACCGCATCGACCGCATGTTCAGCACCTTGAAGCTCAGCGGCGTGCTCGACCAGGTCGCCGGCGTGATCTTCGGCGAGTGCACCGACTGCGACCCGGGCAACGGCTACGGCTCGTTGACCCTGGACCAGATCTTCCACGACCACCTCGTGCCGCTGGGCGTGCCCGTTTACCGGGGCGCGATGATCGGCCACATCCGCGAGCAGTTCATCGTGCCGGTCGGCGGCCGGGTCGAGATGGACGCCGATGCGGGCACGTTCCGGCTGCTGGAGTCCGTGTTCCAGGGCTGAGCGGCGGGTCGCGGCGCGGGGGTGGCAGTCGGGCAGGGCCTGCTCAGCCGCCCAGATGCGCCAGATAGGACACCGGGTCCAGCCGGCAGTGGCTGGTCACGGCGCCAGCGAGGGTGAACACGCGCGGCTTCGCGCGGAAGTCGAACAGGCGGTACAACTGATACCGGTCGGCGTCGGCTTCCGAGCGCGCAAGCTCGTTGCGGCTGACGTAGAACGGGGTGAGTTCGCCGAACGCGGTGGTCTTGACCTCGATCAGCCGCTCGCGGCCGTCGGCCTCGAACGACAGGACATCGAAGCCGAGGCCATCGCCCCGGCTGGCGGCGACATGCTCGACGCGTTCACTCAGCACTTTCCTGCCGGCCTCGTGCAGCCGACGTGCTTCCAGTTCCATCACGAACAGTTCGCCGGCGCGGCCGAGCGAGCGGTTGCGTGCTTCCTGCGCGAGATAGTCGCGGCGGGCGGCGGAAAAGCGCGGCGCATAGGGCGCAGGCGTTTCACGTACCCGCGCGGGCATGGGGGCCGGTACCCAGATGCCTTCCTGATCGTCCGCAACGGCGGCGATCGCCGGGCGCGACACCGCCGCCTGCGCCGCTTCCTGCAGTGTCAGGTCCGACTGGGTCAGCGTTTCGATCACCTCGGCGAGCAGGGCCTGGTGGTTGCCGCGCGGTTTGTATCCATCGATGTACGGATAGCCGAGCGCCAGCATCACCGCACTGATGTTGCAGTGCTTGAACTCGACCGACGCGCGGCTGCGGCCATCGAGTTGTCCCAGCAGGGCGTTGGCGTGCGCGGTCTTGTTGTAGCGCTGGCCGTTGAGCTCCAGCGTCAGCATGCGCAGGTAATCGGTGACGCATGCGCTCACCTCCGCCTCGGACCAGTCCTCACCCGTCGCCATGCATCCGCTCCCGGGCGGTCTTCCAAAGGCGTACCAGGTTACCGCAGCGGCCGGTCCACGCCGAGCGCCGTCGGGTAGTCAACGCAGTACGCCGGTCAGCCGGGGCTTCCAGCACTGCCGGGCGATGCGTTCGAAGCCGGCGGCGCTCGGGTGGATCTCGTCGTTCCACTGGGCGCGGGTCTTCAGCGTGCCGCGCGAGTCGATCAGGACCATGTTCGGATGCTGCGACACCAGCGCCTTCAGTTCGCGGGCGAACTGGTCGATCAGCCAGTGCGTGACCACCCGCTGGGCGTCCGGCGCGACCAGGCCGACTGCATCGAACCAGGGTTTGATCCATGGGCCGAACCTGAGCGGACCCAGCCTGAACGGGCTGTCCCATGGCCAGACGTAGTCGTAGGTGTGGACGTGGATGAGCGACTGCGGCGAGTGCAGGTCGCGGATCTGGATCACCTGGCGGATGTCGCTGATGGCGTAGCGCAGCGCGTGGCCGAACGTGTCCAGGCGGATGTGCTCGAACACCGGTGCCGGGATCTCGCCCCATGGCACGTCGCCCGGGGACTGCGGCTGCGTCGGCTTCTTGACGAATTCGCCGAGCTCGCTGCCGACCACGTCGTTGCCGCCGGCGGACAGCAGGATGGCATCGAAGCGGTAGGTGCCGATCTCGTCCTGTACGCGCGGCAGCGCCCGCTTCCACATCGCACTGTCGCGGCCGGCCACGCCCTCGCGCAGGAACAGCGTGTCCTTGAACATCCTGGCGAGCTGCTTGTTCAGATCGGTCGGATGAGGCGGGTACTGGAACCACGAGTCGCCGAAGCACAACGCCCGTGGCGCCTGTGGATGCCGGCGCTGCGCCTTGTCGAATTCGGCCAGGGTGAGGTTGTTCTTCCCGATCGCCATGCGGTTGCTCCGTCGAGGCGTGATGTGGGTATCGCGATCGACAACGGGATGCGGGGCGGACGGAGGACAAGCCTCGTAACGGCTCGAGCGGCAGGATCACGCGGCTGCCGAACACGCGTCGCCGACGTCGGTCCGCCGCGACCTGGCCAGACAGGCGCTCGGGCGGTCCGTCTCAGCGATCCTCGGCCTGGATGCGTCCATCCGGCTCGATGACGAAGCGGGCGCGGCGGCGGCCGTGGTAGAAGCTCGCGCGATAGCGGCCCTGGTCCTCGCCGGTGCCACGCTCGCACAGCACCGCGATCTTGCCATGGTCCATCCAGCGCCTGAACTGCTCGACGTCCAGGTCCAGGGCGCGCGCCACGATGGCGCCGTCGATCTCGATGGAAGGCTTGGCCATGGCCGGGCTCCGTCATTGCGGCCGGCACAGCATGGCGTCTCCGCCGCGGTTCGCCCTTGATCCAGGTCAGGTGCGGGATGACCGGTCGCAGCTGAAGCCGCGTCGCGCCCACGGGCGCTGCGGGTGCGACGCGGGAGACGGCAGCCACGGATCCGCGGCGGGACGCAGGCAGGCAACGCCGCCGGCCGTTTGCAGGCACCATAGGGGGCTTGATCCGCCACCGGTTCGTTCATGTCCGCCTTGCCCCCGTTTCTGCGTCGCCCCAGTCTCGTTACCCGCATCGTCATCGGCCTGCTGCTGGGCATCGTGGTCGGTCTTCTGCATCCACCGGCCGGCACCGCGCTCGGCCTGCTGGGGACCGTGTTCATCAGCGCCCTGAAGGCGGTCGCGCCGGTTCTGGTGCTGGTGCTGGTGGCCGCTGCGGTCGCCGGGCATCGCGGTGGCGGCACCCACATGCGCCCGGTGCTGATGCTCTATCTGGTCGGCACCATCGCCGCCTCGCTGGTCGGCGTGTCGGCCAGCTTCCTGTTTCCCAGCACGCTGGTGCTGGACGTCGGCGAGGCGGCCAGCCGGGCCGCACCCGGTGGCATCGGCGAGGTGCTGCGGACGCTGCTGATGCAGGTGTTCGACAACCCGGTCAACGCGCTTGTCAACGCCAACTACATCGGCCTGCTGGCCTGGGGCATCGGCCTGGGCCTGGCGCTGCGGCACGCAGGCGAGGGCACGCGGACGGTGCTGGCGGACTTCGCTGCGGCGATCACCGTGCTGGTGCAATGGGTGATCAAGCTGGCGCCGATCGGTGTGTTCGGCATCGTCGCCTCGACCCTGGCCGATGCCGGACTGGGCGTGCTGCTCGACTATGCGCACCTGCTGGCGGTGCTGGTCGGCGCGATGCTGGTGGTGGCGCTGGTGGCCAATCCGCTGATCGTGTTCGCGGTGACCCGGCGCAATCCGTATCCGCTGGTGCTGACCTGCCTGCGCGAGAGTGGCATCACCGCGTTCTTCACCCGCTCGTCGGCTGCCAACATCCCGGTCAACCTGGCGTTGTGCAAGCGCCTGCAACTGCACGAGGCGACCTATTCCGTGGCGATCCCGCTGGGCGCGACCATCAACATGGCCGGCGCTGCGATCACCATTTCGGTGCTGACCCTGGCGGCGGTCAACACGCTGGGCATCGCGGTGGACCTGCCGACCGCACTGCTGCTGAGCGTGGTGGCGGCGATCGGCGCCTGCGGCGCCTCCGGCGTGCCGGGCGGCTCGCTGCTGCTGGTGCCGCTGGCCTGCGGCCTGTTCGGCATCGACGACAGCATCGCGATGCAGGTGGTGGCGATCGGTTTCGTGGTCGGTGTGGTCCAGGACTCGGCCGAGACCGCCCTCAACTCCTCGTCCGACGTGGTGTTCACCGCGGCCGTCTGCGAACGCGCGGCCCGCTGAGGGAACGCGTCAACGGAGCCGGAAGGTCGTCCGACACACGGCACGGCCCACCGGCGATGCGGCGTGCCGTGGTCGTGCGTGAGGTGACGATGACAGCGCGCGCGTGGGCGTCCGGCGCGGCATGGTCATCAGGCTGCAGTGCCGGGGCCACCGGCGATGCCGATGGCCCCGGTGAGCGTCAGCGCGCTCCGCCCTGCGACTGGGCGTCCTGCTGGCGCTGCGCGTCGGCGCTGCGGGCCGTCTCGGCCGCACGCTCGCCCTGCTGGGACTGGAACGCCTGGCCCAGCGGGCCATCGGAGAAGCGCGACAGTGCGTCCTTGAAGCCGTTGCCATCCTGGGTGCGGGCCGCACGGAGCAGATCGTCCAGCAGCGAGGCCTTTTCCGGCTTGTCCGCCGCGGCATCGCCCTGCTGCTGCGTCGCCGCCGTCCTGCTGCGCTCGAGCGCGCTGTCCAGCGCGGCGTGGGTGGCCGGGCCGACCAGCCCGTCGACCTTCAGGCCGTTGGCCTGCTGGAACGCACGCACCGCTTCGTCGGTGCGCTGGCCGAACACGCCGTCCGGCTGCAGCGGCTGCCCGCGTGCGTCGCGGATGCCCAGTGCCTCCAGCTTCTCCTGCATGCCGCGCACCGCATCGCCACGGCTGTCCTCGCGCAGCACGCCGGCGTTGGACTGCGGTCGCCCGCCGCCGGCCTCCTGCGCGCGGCCCTCGTTCCAGAAGCGTTCCGGGCTGATGATGGTGCCGTTGGGATCGCGCAGCTGGTAATGCACGTGCTGGGCGTACTGGTTGGCGCCTTCCGGGCCGCGGCCGCCCATGGTGCCGATCGGATCGCCGGCGGCGATCGTCTGCCCGGCCGTGACCTGCCGGCCCTGCAGATGCAGGATCTCGTGAGAATTGCCCTGCGCATCGCGGATCTTGACCGTGCCGAAGTCGCCGCCGGAGAAGGTCACGGTGCCCGATACCGGGCTGTGCACGGTGGGGTGCTCGCGGTTGATGCCGGTCTGGCCGCCGACGTAGTTGAAGTCGGTGCCGCCATGGTTGCGATGGCCGCGGTGCTCGCCGTAATGGCCGGTGATGTGCGGGCTGGTACCGCCCTGCGGCGGCAGCATCACCTGCATGGTCTGCTCGAACGAACCCGACCGCGTGGCGACGGCCTCGGCCGTCTGCGTGGCGGCCGGCTGGCCGTCGTTGCCGCGTGCCGGCGCCTGCACCGGTTCGCCGAGGCGGCCGTTGGCCAGGTTCTGCATCAGCTCCGGCGTGATGTCGCGCTCCCAGCGCTCGAAGCGCTGTTCGCGGTCGGCCAGCCCGTTGGGCGGGTTGCGCCCGTTGATGGCGGCACCTGCGGCGCGCGCATCGTCACGCGTGGCCTCCGGCACGTTCTGCTGCCAGTACCAGGTCGCGATGCGTGCCGCGTTCTCGGGCTGCGCGGCCAGCTCCGGCTGGCGCACCAGATCCAGGTCCAGCGCTTCGCCGGCGGCCTCGTACTGGTCCTTGCCGGTCAACTGGATGTAGCCGCGCCCGCGGTAGCGGTAGCCATCGCCGGGGTCGTCGTTGCCCATCCGCCCGCCGTACATCAGCTCGGCCAGGCGCTCGGGGCGCCCGCCCAGCGCTTCCAGGCGCGCGGCCTCGAGCGCCTCGGGGCCCTGGCGCAGGGCGGACTGGACGTTGGCGCTGATCTGCCACGATCCCTTTGTGTAGCGGAAGCTCTCCTCCAGCCGGGACAGGCCACCGGATTCGTGGCCGACCTGGGCCATGAAGTTGGCCAGTTCACGGCGGTCGGTGATGCCGGCCGCATACGCGTCGCGAAGCAGCTGCTGCTCGCGGTCATTGGTTGCCATGGTGTAACTCCTCGTTTCTCAGCAACGTACGAATGGCGGACCCGTCCTTGTCCGTGCCTTCTCCTTCACTCCAGTGTCGCGTTCCTCGGCAGGGTGGCCGGATCGAACGCGGCGAATGTGACCTGGCCCAGCTCCTCGCCGGTCAGCTCGATCTGTTCCTGGCGCTCGGTCATCGTGTCCGAGGCGCCGCGGACCACGCGCTCGAGCAGCCAGTCCTTCTGCCCGGGCGCATAGCGGAAGACGTAGTTGTCGAACCAGCGCTCGCGCGAGCCGCCGGACACGGCGATGGTGAGCGTGCCCGCCTCGATGCGCGAGAACGCATACGGATCGCCGACCGCGCCGCCGCAGGTCGCGCAGGGGACCATGCGCGCGTTCTCCGCGGCACTGGTCAGCGCGCCGCTGCCGTCGCGGGTCAGCAGGATCACGCTGCGTGCAGGGCCTTCGCCCGGGGTCGCGGCGCCCGTTGCCGCCGGTGCGACGACCAGCAGCGTGTCGTCGCTGCCGCTGCCGGTCAGGTCGCCCTTGACCGTGTCGACGATGCGCGCACCCTCGGGAACGAAGCGGTTCAGATCATCCATTCGTGCGGCTTCCGTCTGCGTCTGCGGGCCGCCCTTGCTGGCGGCCTCGGTGGTGGGAGCGGGTGGGGCGCCGGCGTGGCCGGCATCGGCGGGCTGCGTGGCATCGCAGGCCGCGAGCGTGCCGAGCAGCGCGAGCGGGAACAGTCTGACGAGATGCATGGTCACCTCCGTCGGTTGCGGGTTCAGATCGATTCGTCGACGACGCGCTGCAGCTGCCAGCACGGCGCCTGGCGGAACTCGTAGGTCTGCTGGTCGCTGGTATCGGGGGTGTGGATCCTGATCCGCATGCCGCCGTCGGCGATCGGGGCGATCTCATGGCGGCGTCCGGACGTTTCCAGCCCGGTCAGGTCCGGCATGACCGGCCAGGTGACATCGTCCAGCGCGACCTGCTCGGTCACGCGGCGCGGCTCGGGCTGGGCCTGCGCGTCGTAGCGCTCCATCGTGAGCGGGTCGGCGGTGGTCAGCTCCTGGAAGGAGATCTCGCGACCGAACCGCTGCGCGAACGCTTCGAAGTCGGTGATCGGGCAGTCGCTGGCCGGTGCGGTGGCCGAGGTGCCTGCAGGGGGCGCGGTGGCGGGCGTTGCCGCCGCCGGCTGCGGGGCGGCCGCGGCGTTCTCGGCGGAGGTCGGCGCGGGTTTGCAGGCAGCCAGCAGGCTCGACAGCGCCAGCAGGGCCGGCACTGCCAGCGCATGCAGGCGGAAGCTACGGTGATCGTGCATGGACGTCCTCATCGGGGTGGAGCGATCGGTGGGCGGTGCGCAACAGCGCCGCAGCGTGGACGCTGGCGCGTGAAGCCGGCGGCCAGGGATGAACACCGGACCCGCGATCCGCAGGGGTGCGGCGGCGGGACGCCATGACGTGCCGGATGCCCGCACACAGGGCACGGACGGCGACAGGCGGTCGATGGTGGCTGGGGTCCGGTTGACCATGCATCCGTACGTGGCGGGGGACATGAAAAAGGACGGCAGCGATCCGTTTGCACGGCCGCTGTCGTCCCCTGGCGCGACTTTGCCATCGGCCGGTGTCGACAGCATGTGTTCCAGTTCGCGTTTTCCGACGCGCGTGCAGGTGGATGCCGCCATGAAGACCCTGCGTTCACGAACGTGGAGATGGCCTGCAACAAAAATTTAATGTGCGGGCCGGCGTCCCGGCCTACGCCCAATGGACGGTGGGGGCCCCCGGGCGGCGCCGGGTGCGGCTCTGCTACGCTGTGCCGCTTTCCGTCAGGGGGCTGTCCGGTGTCCGTTCTGTTGTATCTGCGCATCGGCGCGATCCTGCTGCTGATCGCCGCCAACACGCTGCTGCACGCCTTGCCATTGCTGACCGCCGGGGTGATCAAGGCGGTGATTCCGGTCCGGCCGATCCGCATGGTCTGCAACCGGATCCTGACCGGGCTGGCGGAAAACTGGATCGCCGTGAACAGCGCGATGATCGCCGCGTTCACCCGCACCCGTTTCAGCATCGAGCAGGAAGGCACGCTGCAGCGCGACGGACATTATCTCGTGCTGGCCAACCACCAGAGCTGGGTCGACATCCTGGTGCTGCAGAAGGTGTTCAACCGGCGTGCGCCGTTCCTGCGCTTCTTCCTGAAACAGTCGCTGTTCTGGGTGCCGGTGCTGGGTCTGGCCTGGTGGGCGCTGGATTTCCCGTTCATGGGGCGCTACACCCGCAAGCAGATCGCGAAGAATCCCGAACTGGGCCGGCGCGACATCGAAGCCACCCGCCGCGCCTGCGAGAAGTTCCGCGAGATCCCGGTGTCGGTGATGAACTTCGTCGAGGGCACCCGGTTCACCCCGGCCAAGCAGGCCGGCCAGTCCTCGCCGTACCGGCACCTGCTCAAGCCCAAGTCCGGCGGTGTGGCGTTCGTGATCGACGCGATGGGCGATGGCCTGCACGCGATCCTGGACGTGACCATCGCCTACCCGGGCGGGCGGCCGTCGCTGGTCGATCTGATGGCCGACCGCGTCCCCGAGATCCGCGTGCTGGTCCGCCAGCATCCGATCCCGGCCGAGCTGGCCGAGGGCAACTACCAGGAAGACCGCGCGTTCCGTGCCCGCTTCCAGCAGTGGATGAACGGGCTGTGGCAGCAGAAGAACGCGGACATCACGCGGATGCTGGACGAAGGCGGGCGGCGTTCCTGATCCCGTCCACCGCCGGGGCAGGCCGCGGAGTCGTCCACGTCATCGTCGGCGGCGCTGACACTCGGGAGTGCCGCGTCGCGTGTCCTGCGACGCGGAGGCCCCAGCCTGTGTGGTCCTGCGCGCCAGCCGGATCCGCCGATGCCCGGCGCGGGTACCCGCCACCGGCGCTTTTCCGGACAATAGGCCGATGATCGAACCCGCAAGCCCGTCCTCCGCCGGACAGCCAGCCGCGTCCGCCGGGGACGGCGACGCCACGCGCACGCTCACCGAGGCGCTGAAGGACGGCGTCCGCCAGACCTACCAGACCCTGCAGGCCAACACGCCCGGCTTCATGCCGCGCCGCGCGCAGCGGCAGATGATCGGCGTGGCCTCGCGGGCGCTGGCCAGCAGCGGCGGGGTGGCGGTGATCCAGGCGCCCACCGGCGTCGGCAAGAGCCTGGGCTATCTGAGCGCCGGCGTGCCGATCGCGCTGGCCAGCAAGCGCAAGCTGGTGATCAGCACCGGCACCGTGGCGCTGCAGTCGCAGCTGGTCGAGCGCGACATCCCGGCGTTCCTGAAGTCCACCGGGCTGGAGGCCAAGGTCGCGTTGGCCAAGGGCCGCACCCGCTACCTGTGCCCGCGCAACGCGATGGAACTGCATGCCGGCCCCGGTCAGGCCGGGATGTTCGGCGATGCGCCGCCGGAAGAGGGCGAGCGCCTGTACGACCGGCCGCCGACGCCCTTCGAGATCGAGGCGGCCGGCCGCCTGATGGAGGCCTACAGCGACCACATGTGGAACGGCGACCTGGACGATGCGCCGGAGATCGTCAGCCCTGCGCTGCGTGGCCACATCACCACCCCGGCCTCGGGCTGCGCCGGGCGGCGCTGCTCGCATGCGGCGCAGTGCCCGGTGATGAAGGCGCGCGCCAACGTGCGCGACGCACAGGTGGTGGTGACCAACCACGCGCTGCTGCTGTCCTCGCTGTCGCTGGGCGATGTCGAGAACGGCCAGCCGCTGCTGGCGCCGCCGGGCGAGATGCTGCTGGTGCTGGACGAGGGCCACCATATCGCCAGCGTCGCGATCGACCAGGGGGCGGCGCAGCTGGCGCTGGGCGACACCGCGCGCCAGGTCAACCGGATGCAGACCCTCATCGCGCAGGCCTACCGCGCGATCGACAAGGACAGCATCGCCAACCTGCTGGCCAGCGAGGCGATCGAGCTGGCCGCGGGCCTGTCCAAGGCATTGAAGGCCTTCCGCAGCGACCTGGAGGCGGCGTGGACGCCATCGCCGGACGACCGCGACCCGACCTGGCGCGCGCCGCTGGGCAGGCTGCCGGACGACTGGATGCCGGCGATCGAAGCGCTGGCCGACGACACCCGCAACCTCTACAACTGGGTCCACGCGACCCAGCAGCTGGCGTCGAAGATCAAGCCGGACGACCCGCAGCGCGAGCGCCTGCTGCGCAGCATCGGCCCGGTGCTGGAATCGATGGAGATGCAGCACGCGTTGTGGTCGGCGTGGCGACGCGAGGATCGTGAGGGCGCGCCGCCGATGGCACGCTGGCTGGGCGTGGACCGCGATGGCGACCTGCATTGCCACGCTTCACCGGTGTCGGCCGCGCAGGTGCTGCGCAAGCTGATCTGGAACGAAGTGGACGCGGTGGTGATGACCTCGGCCACGCTCACCGGCGGCAGCGATTTCCAGGCCTTCGCGGTCGAGAACGGCCTGCCCGACCATGCCGAGATGGTGTCGCTGGAATCGCCGTTCGACCTGCGCCGGCAGGCGCAGCTGGTGGTGCCGCGTTTCCCTGTGGCGCCGGACGACCGCGAAGGCCATCCGCGCGAGGTCGCCCGCTATCTGGTCAAGGAGCTGGACTGGGGCAAGGGCAGCATGGTGCTGTTCACCTCGCGCTGGAAGATGGAGAAGGTGGCCGAGCTGCTCCCCGAGGCGCAGCGCAAGCTGGTGCTGGTGCAGGGCAACACCAACAAGAGCCAGATCGTGGCCGAGCACCTCAAGCGCACTGGTGCCGGGCAGGGCTCGGTGCTGTTCGGCCTGAACTCCTTCGGCGAGGGCCTGGACCTGCCCGGCGAGGCCTGCACCACGGTGGTCATCACCCAGGTACCGTTCGCGGTGCCGACCGACCCGCAGACCGCGACCCTGGGCGAGTGGCTGGAAAGCCGCGGCCACAACCCGTTCACCCTGATCGCGATCCCGCATGCGCTGCGCACCCTGACCCAGTTCGCCGGCCGCCTGATCCGCACCTCCAGCGATACCGGCCGGGTGATCATCCTCGATTCGCGCCTGCTGAGCCGGCGCTACGGACAGAAGATCATCGACGCACTGCCGCCGTTCGAGCGCGTGATCGGCTGAAGCGGCGCCGGCGCCTGCACTGAAGCGGTGCAGGACCCGGGGGCGTCGTGCTTGAATAGCGGCCGGTGCGCCGTAGAGGCCGCATCGCCGGTCGGATGGGGGATCCGACGTCCTGCTGGAAACCGAACCGGTGTCGATGTTCTGGATCGCTGGCGTTGCCGCGGCGCTGCTGGTGGCGATCCTGGCGCTGCTGGTCGCCTGGCGCGCGCGAGACGCTGAGCCACCGGTGCGCTCACCGCGGATCGCGCCGGTGCTGCCCGATTACGATGTCGGCCGCTGGCTGCTGCCCGAGGGCGATGACGCCGCGCCGGCCGGCGGCGATGGTGACGGCGAGGCCACGCGCCGCGTCGAGGCGCTGACGCCCGAGCAGGCGCGCGCGCTGCTGCGCGAGGTGCCGTTGCGGGTGTTCGCGCTGATGCCGCCGGATCCGGCGACCCTGCCGGCGGCCGAAGGCGTGCAGGCCGGCATCGCGGCCAGCGTCGCCGCCACCCTGGCCAGGCTCGACGCCGACGCACGCCATGTGCCGCGCCGGCCGCAGCTGCTGCCCCAGTTGACCCGCGCGATCAACGATCCCCGATCCACCGCCCAGTCCATCGCCGGCATCCTCGGCCAGGATCCGGCCCTGGCGGCCAACCTGCTGCGCGTCGCCAACAGCGTGGCGTACCGGCGCCGGCCCGAGCCGATGGAGAATCTGGAGCGCGCGGTGGCGCTGCTGGGCAACGACGGCCTGCGCCAGATCGTGATGGCTGCGCTGCTGCAGCCGGTGATCGACGACGACGGCAGCGTGCTGGGACGCTGCGCGGTGGCGTTGTGGGAACACACGCTGCTGGCGGCCGCCGCCGCCGCGGGGTATGCCGCCGACAGCGGCGAGGACCCGCACGCCGCGCAGTTGCTGGCGCTGCTGCACGGGCTCGGCTCGGTGGTGGTCGTGCAGGTGCTGCGTGACGCCTACGCCCGGCGTGTGGCGGTGGCGCCGGACGGCGGGGTCGTGGCCGGGCTGCTCGATGCCTGGGCCGCGCCGGTGGCGCTGCGCATTTCCTCGGGCTGGGCGATCTCGGAGCGCACGCGGCAGGCGCTGGCCGCGTTCCAGCCGTTCGACGCCGGCGCCGACGAGCCGCTGCTGGTCGCGCTGCGGCACGGCCGGCTCGCCGCGGCGCTGCAGCTGCATGCCGCCGGCGAACCGGCCCCGGCTGCGGAGCCCCAGGCCGGGGCCTGATCGGCGGCATCGCCGCCAGTCGGCACGCGCGGCGCGGACCGAGGTGGCATGCGCCCGCCGATCGCTGCGCCAGTTCCGTCAGTGACGTCGCCGGGGTGCTCCGCTGCGCATCGGCGCGTGGCGCCATGCGCCGAGGCCGTCGGCTGCCCGGGCGAGCGCGCTCAGGGCGTGCCGTCGCAGCCGTGCTCGCGGAAGCCGGGGCGCAGCGCCAGACGCGCGTGATAGGCGGCCACCGCCGGCAGCGGCGGATGTGCCAGCGGCGTTTCGTACCAGCGGTTGACCGACAGCCCGAGCGCGATGTCGGCCAGGCTGAAACCGGGACCGGCGACATGGCCGCCACTGCGTGCCAGGTGCGCATCGAGGATCCGCATGCAGCGGGTCCATGCCTGCAGCGAGGCGTCGACCCGCGCGAGGTCGCCATGCGCGGCGGCGCGTCGTACCAGGTGCTGGAAGGCGTAGCTCCAGGCTGGATTGAGCTCGGCCGCCTGCCAGTCCAGCCACTGGTCGACACGGGCACGCGCCTGCGGTGCCTGCGGATACAGGTCCCCGGCGTCCGCACGGTTGGCCAGGTAGCGCAGGATGGCGTTGGATTCCCAGAGCACGAAGTCGCCGTCGCACAGCACCGGCACCATCGCGTTGGGGTTGAGCGCGACGAAATCGGGCGCCTGCGGATCGCGCACGCCACTGCCCCAGTCCTCGCGCTGGAATGGCAGGTCCAGTTCCACGCAGGCCCACAGCACCTTGCGGACATTGATCGACGTCGATTTACCGAGAATGCGCAGCATCGGAAGGTGGCGCTGTGGAGGGGCCCGCATCATTCCATGCCGGCCGTGCGCGGAGCCAGCGATGCGCCCGTGCGGCGTCGGCTCAACGACGCTGCGTGGCATCCAGGCAGGCCGGCGTTGCGTCGGCGATCCGCCGTGCCTGCTCGCTCTGCTGCGGGCCCGGCGCGACGAAGGCGGCGACGCAGGGTGTCGCAGCCAGTGCCACCGGCACCAGGTAGGAGGTGCCGCGGGTCGGTGCCTGTGGATCCTCCCAGGCCAGATAGCGCAGGACCAGCACGTCCGGCGCGAAGGCATCGGCGTGGCCGCTGCCACGCCATTCCAGGCGGCCGGCGATCTCGCTGAAGGCGCCGTTGCGCTGCTCCGGCAGGCGCAGGCTCGTGAAATCGCTGCCGGGCCGACGCACCAGCAGGTTGTGGCGGCCGTCGGCCTCGACCAGGCGCACCGAAAAGCCGGCGGGGCCATCGCATTCGCTCAGGCGATAACCGCCTTCGTCGCGCTGCGTTTCCAGCGGGCGGCAGGCGGACAGCCCGGTGTAGATCGAGCGGCGACCGGCATCGCGCCGGTCGTCGGATGCGCTGGATGCCTGTGCCGGAACGGTGGGCGGCGGTGGCGACGCATCCGCCTGCGGGGCCGGCGTGCTGGAGGCCGTCGGCGCGGAACCGCTGGCGGCGTCCGTCGGGGCGTCGCGCTGGCAGCCGGCGCCGGACAGCGCCAGCAGCAGGCCGGTGGTCGGCACGAGATAGCGGGCGATGGCGGGCATGACGCGGCTCCAGTACGGGATCGCCGGCAGTGTGTCCGTCCTGGCGCGAACGGCGCGTGGCGAGCCGATGCCGGGCCGGAACGGCGCGATGCGCGCGCCCGCGACGATGGCGCCGTCATCCGGTGCCACGCGACACGTGCGTCGCCGCCGATGCCGCACCGTCCTGCGGGAGGCGGTGCAGGCGTGTGCCGTGGCGTGCTCGCGCCGGCTCAGTCCAGCGCGTCGAGCACGCGCGTCACCACGCCTGCCAGATCGGGCGTCCAGCGCAGCACGATGACCAGGTCGTGCTCGCGGTCGATGTAGACATGGTTGCCGCCGAAGCCCGACGCCCAGTACGCGCTCTCCGGCGCCGCCGGGATCGCGGCACGGCCGGTGTTGAGCCACCACAGGTAGCCGTAGTCGGGCTTGACCGGCGAGGGGCGGGTGGCCTCGTCGATCCAGGCGCTGGACAGCAGGCGTCGGCCGTTCCAGTCGCCATCGCGCTCCATCAGCAGGCCGAAGCGCGCCAGGTCGCGGGTGCTGACCACCAGGCCGCCGCCGAAGTGGCCGCCGCCGGATACCGCCTGCATGCGCAGGCCGTCGATGGTCACCCAGGAGTTCTCGTAGCCCTGCCAGCGCCACGCCGCGGACGCGCCGATCGGGTCCATGATCCGGCGCCGCAACAGCTGCGGCAGCGGCTCGCGCTGGACCTCCATCAATGCCAGCGCCAGCAGGTTCACGCGCACGTCGTTGTACTTGTAGTGCGTGCCCGGCGCGTGCAGCGCGCGGTTGGCCGGGTCGTCGCCTTCCGGCCGGTCGGCCCAGTCGTGCACCTCCCACAGGGTGCCGCTCCAGTCCGAGGTCTGCTGCAGCAGATGGGCCCAGGTGATCGCGCCGTTGTGCGGCCCGTCGAACCACGGACCCGGCACGTCCAGCGCGACGCGGTGCTGCATGTCCGGCAGCAGGCCGTCGTCGTGCAGCAGGCCGGCGGTCGTGGCCAGCACGCTCTTGGCCACGCTGAAGGTCATCTCCGGTCGGGTGGTGTCGCCCCACTCGGCGACGATGCGGCCGCCACGCAGGATCATACCGTTGGCGGTGCCGCGGCGGCCGACCGGCCCGAGGATGCGGTAGTCCGGCTCGCGCGGGCCGAACGACTGCAGCAGCGCGTCGCGCAGGTCGGCCGGCTGCTGTTCGCCATGCTGCGTGGCCCAGGCGACCGCGGCGTCCAGCCTGGCCGGATCGAATCCCGCCGCCGCCGGCGCCTGCCGCGCCCAGTCGTGGCGTGTCGGCACGTAATCGGCCGCCAGCGCGGGGGCGCCGACCAGGAACAGGCAGGCGAGCAGGGACAGGCGTGGGATCGGCAGCATCGGGGAGCGCATCCGCTGGAGGTGAGGTGGCGTGCAGGATAGACCCCGCCATGCCCGCGCATGAAGCCGTGCGCTGCGGCGCTGCTGGTGCAGGCGGGTTTACAATCGCCGTCGCCCATCCGATGAAGTCCGCACCATGCGCAACGCCCTGCAGGAACAGCTGCTCAAAGCCGGCCTGGCCAAGAAGTCCAAGCTCGACCAGGTCGCGCGCGAGCAGGTCAAGCAGCGCCAGGGCAAGGCGCCGGCGACGCCGAAGGATGCCGATGCGGTCGACGCCGAACGTCTGCGCCAGGAGCGGATCGAGCGCGACCGCGCCCTGCAGGCGGAGCGCAACGCGCAGCAGCGCGAGGCCGAGCAGCGCGCCCAGGCGCGCCAGATCGTCGAGCAGGGCAGGGTCGCCGCGGAAGGCGAGCTCGATTACCGCTTCACCGATGGCGCTGCGATCCGCAGCATCCTGGTCGGCGACGCGCAGCGTCGCCAGCTGGCCAAGGGCGCGCTGGTGATCGTGCGTGCCGGCGACGGCTATGCGATGGTGCCTCGCGCAGTGGCCGAGAAGGTCGAAGCGCGCGATGCGACGCTGATCGTGCTCGACCACGCTCGCACATCCTCCGCCGCGGCCGAGCCGGTTTCCGACGACGATGCCTACTACAGCCGCTTCGTGGTGCCGGACGATCTGATCTGGTAAGCGCGGCGCGCGTCGAGCGTGCGTGTTCTCCGGTGTTTCCCGCGTCTTCCGCGTGCATGCGCACCGGTACAACCGATCGCGCGCGACAGCATCGCGTTTGCATGTCGCGGCCGCGCTGGGTAAGGTGGGTCCACGCTTTTTCGATACCGCTGTTCGATCTCACCGTGTGTCGTCCGGTGCTTCTCCGTATCGATCCCCTTCCTTTCCCCCAGTCCAAGGAGACCCTCCATGGAAATCGCCGACGCGCGCGTCGCCAGCATCCACTACACCCTGACCGACGACGAGGGCCGTGTCCTCGACCAGTCGCCGCAGGCCCAGCCGCTGCGGTACCTGCATGGCGCCGGCAACATCGTGCCCGG
>Ga0075364_10000147_pt1 | contig 30991 bp, 26 predicted proteins | sample EndMetdeltDD1764_FD_71517 | JGI IMG/M metagenome (GOLD analysis project Ga0075364, IMG submission 71517) | Populus endosphere microbial communities from Tennessee, USA - Endosphere MetaG P. deltoides DD176-4 | ecosystem: Host-associated > Plants > Roots > Endosphere | place: USA: Tennessee... | reverse complement strand
TCGCTGCCGCCGACCCGCGCCGAACTCCTGCTCGGCAAGTACGCCGGGCTGGCCGGCGCGCTGGTGCTGGCGACCCTGGCCGGCTTCGGCAGCGCGCTGCTGCCGCTGCTGGGCCAGCTCGACATCGCCGGCTTCCGGCTCTACCTGGCCTTCGTCGGCAGCACCGTGCTGCTGGGCCTGGCGTTCCTGAGCCTGGCGATGCTGATCTCGGTGCTGTGCAGCGAGCGCACGCGCGCATCGGGTGCGGCGATCGCGACCTGGTTCGGCTTCGTGCTGGTGTTCGACCTGGCCCTGCTCGGCATCCTGGTCGCCTCGGCCGGGCGCGGCGCCTCGGCGTGGGCGCCGTATGCGCTGCTGCTCAATCCGGCCGACGTGTTCCGCATCCTCAACCTGTACGGCAGCGAGGGCCTGCGCACCGCGTTCGGCCTCGGCACGCTGCTGCCCGACCACTGGAACAACCCCGTCCTGCTGTGCGCGGCGATGCTCGCCTGGATCGTCGCGCCGCTGGGCATCGCGCTGTGGAGATTCCGATGAGACTCGCCTACCCGTTCACCCTCGCGCTGCTGCTCGGAGGCTGCACGCCATCGGCGCTCGACCCGACCGCGCAGGAGCCTGCCACCGGCGCCCAGTGCGAGCTGGACGGCATGCTGCTGGCCGACTATCCCGGCCCCAAGGGCCAGATCCGCTATGCCGACGGCCACGTCGCCTGGTTCTGCGACACGGTCGAGCTGCTGTCGCTGTACCTGTCGCCCGAACAGGTGCGCAGTGTCGGCGGCGCCTACACCCAGGACATGGCCCTGGCCGACTGGAACGCGCCGGCCGGGCACTGGATCGCACTGGAGCAGGCGTTCTTCGTCGAAGGCTCGTCGCGGCTGGGCAGCATGGGCCCGACCCTGGCCAGCTTCTCCAGCCGCGAGGCCGCGCAGGCCTTCGCCACCGAGCACGGCGGGCGCGTGCTGCCGTTCTCCGAGATCACCCCCGACATGGTGCAGCTGCACAGCGGCATGCACCGCGACCACGGCATGTAAGGAGCCACCGATGGATCCGTTCTTCGCCGGCATGCCGCCGGCCACCGCACTGGTGCTGGCCGCGCTGTCCAGGGAGCTGTACGACACCCGGCAGATGCGCCGCCAGCTGTTGAGCGACACGCGCTGCACCTGCGCCGACGCGGTGCTGCAGGCCATCACCGACGGCCGCCTGCCCGAACATCCGGGCTGGGAGGCCTGGCTGTCGCTGCAGCTGCTCGAGCGCCACGAGCGGCATCTGCAGACGCGGCTGGACTGGCGCTGCCGCCATCCCGCGGCGGAGGCCGAGCCGGACGGCTTCGACGACAGCGCCGCACTGGCCGGCCTGCTGCAGCTGCCCGGGGGCTTCCTGCCACCGCAGCACCACCCGGACGGCGTCGCCCTGCGCGGGCCCGATGGTCTGGAGGTGCTGGTGCGCTGGGTGTCGCCGCAGGCCTGGTCGGTGGAGTGGACCCTGGGCGACGCGCACTGGCGGCTGGACACGGCGCCGGCGGCGCACGCCGGCGTGACCGCGTCCGCCCACCTGCACCGGCCCGATGGCGCGGTCGTCGACAGCCCGCTGGTGCTGGACGACACGATGGCGCCGCTGCAGCGCATCGTCGACGCGCTGGCACGTTCGCCACGGCTGTGACCGCGCCACGCCAGCGGCGGGCCTGGCCGGCGCTGCTCGCGCTCGCCGCGCTGGCGAGCGTGGCCATCCTCTGGCTGCGCCCGGCGCGCAGCTTCCAGGCCGAGTACCTGGTGTTCGGCTCGCACGCCAGCGTGCAGCTGCGCAGCACCGAGGCGGCACGCGCCGAGGACGCGCTGGACCGCATCGGGCGGCTGCTGCGTGAGGACCATCGCGACTGGCACGCGTGGGAACCCGGCGCGCTGACCGAGCTCAATGCCGCCCTGGCCGCCGGCCACGCGCAGCGGCCGCCGGACACGCTGCTGGCGCTGATCCGCGAGGCCCGGCGCGGCCATGCGCTGAGCGGCGGGCTGTTCAATCCGGCCGCCGGGCGCACCTTCGCCGCCTGGGGCTTCCATACCAGCGACTACCCGGTGCGCACCGCGGCACCGGATGCCCGGGCGATCGGCAGGCTGCAGCAGGCGCAAGCGTCGATGGACGACATCGTCATCGCCGACGACGGCATGGTCAGCAGCCGCAATCCGGCGGTCGCGCTCGACCTCAACGCCTTGTCCGAAGGTTTCGCCGCAGGCCAGATCCGCGACCTGCTCCGGGACGCCCGCATCGACGATGCGCTGATCGATGTCGGCGGCTTCGTGCTGGCGCTGGGCGACGACGGTGGAACACCATGGGCGGTCGGCGTGCGCGGTGGCGAGGGCCTGCTGGCCACGCTGCAGCTGCGCGATGGCGAGGGCCTGGCGTCCTCGGGCGACTACCAGCGCCGACGCGCCGGCGGGAGCACCGCGAACGGCCACATCATCGATCCACGCGCCGGCCGCCCGCAGCGCGCCAGCGTCGCCGCCAGCGTGCTCGGCCGCGATCCGGTCCTAGTCGACATGGCCGCCACCGCGTTGATGGTCGCCGGCCCCGACAGGATGGACCGCGTGGCCAATGACATGGGCGTGTCCTGCGTGGCGCTGCAGGCGCACGACGGTACCCTGCATCTCTCGCAGGCGATGCAGGCCCGGCTGGCGCTGCGCCCGGACCCGCGGCGGCAGGTACGGATCCACGCGCTCGGCGACGGCCCCTGCTGAGCCCGTCCACGCTGCGCAGGCCGGCGGCGACGCGGAAGCCGCTCGCGTTTCACGGCGCTCCCATCGAAGCCACGCGACCGGCGGCGACGTCCTCGCCGGTCGCGTCCCGGCGGTGCCGGTCCGGGCACGCCGCCCCGGATATCGACGCTGCTCGCGGTCACCGGCGCAGGCGACACCCGCAACGCGAAGGCAGCCGGCCCGTCACTGCCGGGTCGCGCGCGGCGACCGGTGGCCATCGGCCCGCGACGCAGGCGCCAGGCAGCGCCCACGTGCCCCTGGGGCCTTGACCTGCATCAATGCGGCCCCCTCCCCGCGGGTCGACCATGCAGACGCACGCCCACAGGCGGACGCGAACCACACGCCCGCCCCGTCCCTCTGGAGGAGACATGAAGGCCGATTCCGTTCCGCAGCACTCCGCGTTCGACATGCTGACCCTGGTCATGAGCGGCGAGGCAGACCACGCCTCCGACCCCGCAGCGCGCCCGGCACCTGCCGCGCCACGGGTCCCGCAACCGATGACCGCCGACGTCGATCTGGTCCGCGCCAGCCACCGCGACCCACGCGCGATGCCGCACTGAACCGCCTGCCGCGTCTGCGCGGTGCGACCTGCATCGCGCGGGCGCGCCAGCTCGGCGTGAGGCCGCATGGGCCGGACCGCTGATCCCGCGGACCTGGCCCTCGTCGCCGCGCCTCAGGGGCTGATGCGCCTCGATCACCCTCCTGTCGGAGCGCTGGACGACAGGATGCGCGCCCGCCATCCGCCCTCGGCGGCACCGCAGCGTCAGGGCCGCGCCTGAGGGAACGGCCCGGACAGAGAGGCCTTGCCCGGCTGGCCGTCCCAGTAACCGTTGCGTGCGCCCAGCGGCGGTGGCGGCTCGGCCTTGCGGAGCATGTCGCGGAAATGCGTGACGATGCCCTCCATGCCCTGCGCCTGCGGCGACAGGCGCAGGATGTCGACCCCACAGGCGATCATCTGGTCGCGCTGCGGGCCCATGTCGATCACTTCCGTGCCCTGGATCTGGATGCCGTTGATGGTCAGGAACGGCTCGCCTTCGCGCGTGGCCAGCGGCAGGCCGTCCGGGTAGTCGATGCAGCGGAACCCGCACTCGTCCTTGGGCAGGTCCAGCGCGCGTGCGGTGAAGCAGCGCGCCGAGTACGACAGCGGCAGCCGCCCCCAGGCCAGCAGTTCCAGTTCGGGCATCGTGCCGCCGGCGTCCTCCAGCGCCGCGCGCAGCTCCTGCAGCAGCACCCGGCCCTGCTCGGTGCCGGGCACCCAGCGCGCCATGCCGTCCTCGACCAGCATCGCCAGCGCGCGATGGTTGTAGACGTTGAGCGACTGCCCGCCGACGAAGCGCACGCCACGCTCGCGGCACAGCTGCACCGCGGAGAGGTCGTTCGCCTCGACCAGGAAGCGGCCGTTCTCCGCCATCCGTTTCGCCACGCCCAGCTCGGACTCGGCCTCGATCAGCGCCAGCGTCGACAGCACGACCTCCTTGCCCGCCGCGGCGAGTTCATCGGCCAGCGCCAGCCAGTCGGCGGTGCGCAGTTCGCGGCGCTTGCTGCACACGGTTTCGCCCAGGTAGACGATGTCGACCGGCCACTGCGCGGCGGCGCGGTAGAAGGCCAGCGTGGTCTCGCGCGGCCAGAAGTACTGCAGGGGTCCGAGGCTGAGTTTCATGGGCTGTTCCTGTACGACGAATGCCTGGCGGCCACCGGATGGCAGCGCCGGGTCGAGCGGGTGTCGGTCGATGCGCGGGTGCGGCGCCGACGTATCGATGCGGCTGTGTCGAGGGCGCGGCGGTACCGGCGTCCATGCAGCGATACGGATGCGACGCGTCGCTGCCACGCGACGGGCGACGCAGGCGGGCGACCCGAAGCGCCGGCCACCCACGCCCACGACGCGCGAAAGAACACCTATGCGCGTGGACGCGTTGCCGGCCACGGTGGCCCATGCAGCCGGCGCACGCGGATCATCGCGGTACGGACCTCAGTGCCAGGCACGGTGATACGGCCCCAGTGTGGTCTGCTGGCCTTCGGCATGCGCCGACAGCGCCTGCTGCCAGCCGGGCTCGACACGCCACTGCTGCGGATCGCGCCGGTGCCGGTCGATCGCCTGCCGCCAGGTCGAGGCGACCGCACGCACGTAGGCGACGCCACGCTGGCGGCCTTCGATCTTCAGTGCGGCCACGCCGGCCTGGGCCAGCCGCGGCAGCAGTTCCAGCGTGTTGAGGCTGGTCGGCTCCTCGAGCGCGTGGAAGACCTCGCCGCCGACGTCGTAGCGGCCCTTGCACACGGTCGGATAGCCGGCCGGCTCGCCGTCGGCGAAACGGTCGATCAGCATGTCGTTGACCCGCACGCTGCGGCTGTTGTCCGGGTGCTCGTCCCAGCGCACGAAGCTGGCCGGCGAGCACACGCCGTGCCGGTTCGGCGACTGCCCGGTGACGTAGCTCGACAGCTGGCAGCGGCCCTCGACCATGATGCACAGGCTGCCGAACGCGAACACCTCCAGCGGCACAGGCGAGGCCGCGCACAGGCGCTCGACCTGCTGCACCGACAGCACCCGCGGCAGCACCGCACGGGCGATGCCGAAGCGCTCGTACGCGTAGCGCAGCGCCGGCGCGGTGGTCGCCGACCCCTGCACCGACAGATGCCGCGCCATCTGCGGATGGGTGCGGCAGGCATAGTCCAGCACGCCCATCTCGGCGGCGATGATCGCGTCCACGCCGAGCTCGGCGGCGTGGTCGACCGCGGCCTGCCAGTACGGCAGCCGCACGCTGTCGGGATAGGTGTTGAGCGCCAGGTACACCTGGCGGTCCATCGCATGCGCGTAGGCGATGCCCTGGCGCAGTTCGCGCTCGTCGAAATTCAGGCCGGGAAACGCGCGCGCGTTGGTCTGGTCGCGGAAGCCGGCGTAGACCGCATCGGCTCCGGCATCGATCGCCGCACGCAGCGCCGGCAGGTTGCCGGCCGGACAGACCAGTTGCATCGCACGCTCCCTTCTCGACGGGACCGCCATGCTAGGCGGCACCCGGCGATGCCTCATTGATCCATGTCAGATTCGGCCCGGCTCAGTCGCGACCACAGCGCGTCCATGCGTTGTTCGACCTGCGGATCGAGCGCGATCGCACGGCCCCATTCGCGCGCCGATTCGCCCGGCCACTTGCGGGTGGCGTCGAGGCCGAGCTTGGAGCCCAGCCCGGACACCGGCGTGGCGAAATCCAGGTAGTCGATCGGCGTGTTCTCCACCAGCATGCTGTCGCGCGCCGGATCCACGCGTGTGGAGATCGCCCAGATCACCTGGCCCCAGTCGCGCACGTCGACGTCGTCGTCGGTGACGATGACGAATTTGGTGTAGGTGAACTGCCGCAGGTAGGACCACACGCCCATCATGATCCGGCGCGCGTGGCCCTGGTACTGCTTGCGGATGCTGACCACCGCGATGCGGTACGAGCACGCTTCCGGCGGCAGGTAGAAGTCGACGATCTCCGGGAACACCTTGCGCAGGATCGGCACGAACAGCTCGTTGAGCGCCATCGACAGCACCGACGGTTCGTCGTGCGGCGAGCGGCCCATGTAGCTGCCGTGGTAGATCGCATCGCGGCGCATGCGCACGCGCTCCACGGTCAGCACCGGGAAGGTGCCCTGCGCGTTGTAGTAGCCGGTGTGGTCGCCGAACGGGCCTTCCAGCGCGGTGTCGCCGGGGTGGATCACGCCTTCCAGCAGGATCTCGGCACCGGCCGGCGCATCGAGCCCGCTCTGGCTGCGCCAGACCCTGCTGCGCGCACCGCGCAGCAGGCCGGCGAACTCGTACTCGGACAACGTGTCCGGCACCGGCGCCACCGCCGCCAGCAGCGTGGCCGGGTCGGCGCCGATCGCGACCAGCACCGGGAACGGCCGGTCCGGATACGCGTACTGCCAGGAGGCGTAGTCCTGCGCGCCGCCGCGATGCGGCAGCCAGCGCATGATCACCCGGTTGCGCCCGATCAGCTGCTGCCGGTAGATCGCCACGTTCTGCCGCGGCTGGTGCACGCCGCGGGTCACCACCAGGCCGAAGGTGATCAGCTTGCCGGCATCCTCCGGCCAGCAGCGCTGGATCGGCAGCGCCGACAGGTCGACGTCGTCGCCTTCGATCACGCGCTCGCAGAACGCCGCGTCGTCGACCACCTTCGGCGCCACGTTGGCCAGCTGCGCCAGCTCGGGCCAGCTGCGCAGCGCATCGCGCAGCGAGGACGGCCAGCGGGGTTCCTTCAGCGCGGCCAGCAGTTCGCCCAGCTCGCGCAGCGAGGCCACCGGGCGGTCGCCCAACGCCAGCTCGATCCGCCGGCGATGGCCGAACAGGTTGCCGAGCATGCTGTGCTCGGATCCGGTGGGGTTGTGCATCAGCAGTGCCGGACCGCCCTCGCGCAGCGCGCGCAGGCACAGCGTGGTGCTTTCCAGCTCCGGATCGATGGGCGCGTCCACCTCCAGCAGCTGGCGGTGGATGGAGAGGTGCTGCAGGAAGGCGCGCAGATCGTGCATGGGCATGCGCTTGCGTTCCGTGTGTCCGATGGGACGGGGAGAATGCGCGGCGGCGGGCATGAAACGCCCTGACCCACGTCAAGCCCGGCCCGCCCCGGCTTGATGTGGATCAGTGCGCGGCAGGCGCCTGCGGCCCAGGCTTGCCGCAACGTGGCGGAGCCATCCGCCGCGGTCGCACGCACAACCGGAGGACCGCATGCAGCTCGAATTCACCATCCACGCCGGCACAACCCGTCCCGATCTCGCCGCGGTCGAGGGCGCGCTGCTGGAGTTCGATCCGTCCGCGCTGATCGACACCGACGCCGCCAGCGGCAACCTGCGGATCTGGGCCAACGCCAGCGAGCTCGAACTGTCGTTGCTGCTGGCCAAAGCCGGTTACCCGGTGCCGGTCTCGCGGATCGAGCGGATGCCGTCGGTGTGCTGCGGCGGCTGCAGCGGCTGAGTCCACTGCTTGCCGCGCGCGCGGATGCCGGGCACCCTGCGACGCGGCACCATCACGATCGTCGCCCTGCGCCGCCACGCCCACCGATGGACGGCGCGCCACATCGACTCCAGCGAGGTTCCCCATGCGCATCCCGTCCACCCGCACCCTGATCCTGCCGCTGCTGGCCGGGCTGGCGCTGTCGGCCTGCGCCGAACCGGCGGCCACCGTCGCGGCCGCCGCACCCGTGCAGGCGGCCCGGGCCGTGCAGAGCCCCGCCGTCGGCACGCTGCCGCTGGTGGAGGTGTTCAAGTCGCCGACCTGCGGCTGCTGCACCGGCTGGGTCGATCATCTGCGCGCCGCCGGCTTCCAGGTGGACGTGACCGAGACCGACGACCTCGAGCCGGTGCGCAAGCAGCTCGGCGTGCCCTACGGCAAGGGCTCGTGCCACACCGCGAAGGTTGGTGGCTACGTGGTCGAAGGCCATGTCCCGGCCGCCGACATCCAGCGCCTGCTGGCCGAGCGTCCGGACGTGCGCGGCCTGGTCCTGCCCGGCATGCCGCTGGGCTCGCCCGGCATGGAAGTGCCCGACGGGCGCGTGCAGCGCTACACCGTCGAGCAGGTCGCCCGCGACGGCAGCACCAGCGCCTGGGCGACGCACGGGCCGTCGCGCTGACCGCAGACGCCGCGCGCGCAGCATCCGCGCGAGGCGTGTGTCGTTGATCGCTGTCATGGATATCGGCGCGGGCAGGCATCACCACGGCGCGCCGATCGGATCGGATGTGCGCCTTCGTCGCCCCGTCGACCGACGCGATGGCCGCCCTGACGGGACGCCAGCAGCGCTGCCGATGCGCGGCGCCGTGATGCTCCCGCCGTTCCCTGCCCGCGCCTCACGCATTCCCGCCGCCCGCTTATGAGCGCTTGCCGCCGGCAATCGAAAGCGTAGAATCCGCGCCGGCCAGTCGGCTGCTGTAACCCCGCTCCAGTGACTCCGCCCGCGTGTTCCGCGCGCCGGCGATGCCCCCGGGACGTCGCGACAGACCAGCGCACTCCCAGGAACCCCGCGTCCTGCCCTGCCGTCCGTGCCCGATCTGGATGCGGGGCCGTGCTGCGCGTCCGCACGTCACTCCAGCGCATCCGCCCCATGTCCGGCTTCCGTGTTCCGCGTCTCACCGCCCTGCCGTCGGCCGCCACCCTGATCGGCGCCAGCGCCGTGCTGCTGTGGAGCCCGGTGCTGGCGATGCTGCGCACCATCTCCGAGATCTTCGGCCCCACCGGCGGCGGCGCGCTGATCTTCACCGCGGCGACGGTCTTCTCCGCGCTGATGCTGGGCGTGCCGCGCCCGTCCAGCCTGCCACGCCGCTACCTGCTGATCGGCGGCGCGCTGTTCGTCGGCTGCGAGATCTCGCTGGCGCTGGCGATCGGCCTGGCCCATGGCCGCGGCCAGGCGCTGGAACTGGTGATGATCAACTACCTGTGGCCCTGCCTGACCGTGCTGCTGGCGGTGCTGACCCGGCAGCAGCGCGCGACCTGGCTGCTGGCTCCGGCGACGGTGCTGTGCCTGGCCGGGGTGATGCTGGTGGTCACCGGCGACCGCGCCTGGTCGCCCGCGATGCTGATGGGCAACGTGCGCGACAACCCGGTCGCCTACGCACTGGCGCTGTGCGCGGCCTGCATGTGGGCCAGCTATTCGGTCGTCACCAGGCGCATCGGTGGCAGCCGCAATGGCGTGCCGCTGTTCATGCTGTTCACCGCCGGCGCGCTGTGGCTCAAGTATCTGCTCGGCGGCGATCCGGCACTGCCGCTGCACTGGGGCGGGCTCGGCCAGGTGGCGATGTTCGGCCTGCTCACCGCCGCCGCCTACTGCTGCTGGAACCACGGGCTGCAGCACGGAAACATTACCTCGATGGCGATCTTTTCCTACTTCGCGCCGGTGCTGTCGGTGCTGTTCAGCTGCATGTGGCTGGCGCTGCGCCCGGGTGCCGGGTTCGCGCAGGGCGTGATGCTGGTCGTCGCCGGCTCGCTGCTGTGCTGGTGGTCCACGCGCGGCGCGCGTGCCGAGCCTCTCTCGGTTCAGGCTGCACCGATCATCCAGGTACCGGTGGAAACGCCGGCGCAGTGAGCGGGGGCAGCCGACGGCATCGCGACAGACCGCGTCGCGGATCAGACGCCTGCTTCACCCCGGCGCACGCAGGCTGGGGGCGCCAGCAACGTGCATCCCTCCCTGGTCGGTTGCATGCACGGGCCGGAGTCCTCGATCCGGCTGCTGGCACCCTTTCGCGCGGGTGGCTTGCCAGCAATCCGCCCTCCCCCGCCATGCCGTGGTGGCGGCGCAGAAGCGCATGACGCGACAGCCCGACTGCGCGCGGGCCCGGTTGAACGGCTGAGAGGATCGTCTGCCGGCGCCGCACGGCGGAGGTCGCCCCGGTGGCGCTCGTGATGCCGGCCGACGGAGACGTCCACGCACGGGATCGCGCGACCTTCCTCGCCAATGGAGTCCACATCGCGATCCGCGCGCACCACCGCTCGCTGGATTCCTCCAGTTGATGGCACGAAGGGGGCACGGATGCGTCTCTATCCGCGTGCCTTCGCGCGTCGACGCCATCGACGGCGATCGTCCAAACGCACAGGCTGCATTGGCTCGGACGCGCGAGCGACTGCCCATGAACGCGCGTGTGCGGCGCGCTGGTGAAGGCTCGTCCCCCCTGTCGCCCGCACCTCTCCCGCGCCGCGGCGATGTAAAGCGGATTTCACCGGCGATTCCAGCCGTGGATAACGGTGGCCCACGCATGCTGCGACATCCGTGGCGACCCAGCCATGGTCGTCGCCCGGTCCTCCTGCACGGTGGACCGGCACCCACCGAAGGAGCCCCATATGAAGAAGCATGCACGCACGCTCGCACTGATTCCGCTGGTCTTCGCCCTGTCGGCCTGCCGCCAGGAGCCCGACCCCGCCAACCAGCCGACCACGCCCGACACCGCCGTTGGCGCAGCGCCGGCGGAGACCGCCGGCGCCGATGGCGCCGATGGCGCCGATGGCGCCGATGGCGCCGATGGCGCCGATGGCGCTGGACAGTACGCAGCCGACGCCCAGGACGCCCGTGCCGGGACACCGCAATCGCCCCCAACTGGCCAGGGCACGTCGACGCAGGACATGCGCGGCCAGGACGCGCAGCAACGCAGCGGATCGGCGGGCACGCAGGCTGCGCAAGGGCAGGACGCAGCGGCCCTCGGCGTGCTGAACGCCATCAACGCGCATGAGATCGCCGCCGGCGAACAGGCGCTGCGCAAGAACGTGGGCGGCGAGGTCGCCCGCTACGCGCAGATGATGATCGACCAGCACACGCAGAACCGCGAACAGACCAACGCGCTCGGGCCCGACCAGAACGCCGCCGATGCCAAGGCCCAGCGCGACAAGAGCACGCGCGAACTCGCCGCCCTCGACAAGGCTGAAGGCGACGCCTACGCCAGGGCCTACGTCGATGCGATGGTCAAGGATCACGGCGAGGCATTGCAGATGCTCGACAGCACGCTGATTCCCGGTGCCGGCAACCCACAGGTCAGGCAGCACCTGACCACCACCCGCGCGCATGTGGCCAGGCATCTGGAAGAAGCCAAGGCACTGCAGCAGGGCAGTCGCTGATACGCGTCCGGCGCCGCATGTCCCCCGATCGCTCCGCGGACCGGCGACGGATCCATGGACGCTCCGCCCCATCCGTCGCGCCCCCGCATGTCCTTCGCCGTCGCCCTGCCCTCCCCCGGCGACGGCGCACTTTCTCCGTCGGCGTCAGCGGCCGCATGCCGATGCATCTGCACCGCTGGCTGCCTGATCCGCCTGCAAGCCGCGCTCTCCTTGCCCGACTCGGCAATCGGCCATGGCGTCCGTCGCGCCGCGCTCGACACCACCTGCGCGGCACTCGACCACGCATCACGCTGTCGCCAAAGCGCCTGCCGCACTGGATGTGTAATGTTATCACATGCTAGGCTCGCCACCCGTTCCGAGCTTTCACAGGGCCGATGCCAGTCTCCACGTCCTCTCCCCTCGTCGATCTGCGCGGGATCGTCGTTTCCTTCGCCGGCAAGCCGGTGCTCACCGGCCTGGGCCTGCAGGTCGCGCGCGGCAGCCTCTATGCGCTGCTCGGCGGCAACGGCACCGGCAAGTCGACCACGCTGTCGGTGCTGCTGGGCTTCCTGAAGCCCGATGCCGGCGAGGTGACCATCGACGGCGTGACTCCGTGGCGCGAGCCGTCGCGGGCGCGCGCCCTGCTCGCCTACCTGCCGGAAAACGTCGCGCTGTACGAGCACCTGTCGGCGACCGAGAACGCCGACTACCTGCTCGCGCTGGCCGGGCATGCGCCGGGCACCGATGCGATCCGCGATGCATTCCGCGCCGTCGGCCTGCAGGAGAGCGCCTGGCGCCAGCGCCTGGGCGGCTTCTCCAAGGGCATGCGGCAGAAGGTGGCCATCGCGGTCGCGCTGATGCGCGAAGTGCCGCTGCTGCTGCTCGACGAACCCACGTCCGGCCTCGATCCGGGCGCCAGCGCCGATTTCCACCGGCTGCTGGAATCGGTGCGCGCCCGCGGCACCTCGGTGCTGATGGTCACCCACGACCTGATGGGCGCGGTCGACGTGGCCGACCGCATCGGCGTGCTCGAAGGCGGCCGCATCGCGCACGAGGAAGACCGCGCCGGCTTCGACCTGGCCGCGCTGCACGCGCACTTCTCCGGCAGGGCGCGCGCCGCATGAGCGCGGCGAGCCTGGTGATGCGCAGCGAGCTGCGCGCGATGCTGCGCAACCGCACCGCCCTGGCCGGCATCGTGCTGGTGGCGATGCTGGCCCTGGTCTCGACCGTCGTGTCCTGGCACCACATGCGCGGGGCCGAGGAGTACCGTGCGCGCCAGCAGGCCGCTGCGCAGGAGGCCTTCGATACCCAGCCCGACCGGCATCCGCACCGCGTGGTCCATTACGGCCACTTCGTCTATCGCCTGCCCTCGGCGCTGGCGGCGTTCGACGCCGGCGTCGATCCGTTCACCGGCAGCAGCATGTTCCTGGAAGGCCATCGCCAGAACACCGCCAACTTCGGCGACGTGATGCAGGGCTCGGTGCTGACCCGCTTCGGCAAGCTCACCCCCGCCTTCGTGCTGCAGGTGCTGGCGCCGCTGGTGCTGGTGTTCCTCGGCCATGGACTGCTGGCGCAGGAACGCGAGCGCGGCACGCTGCGCCAGCTGATGCTGCAGGGCGCACCGCTGCGCGCGATCGTCTCCGGCAAGCTCGCCGCGCTGTCCGGCATCGCCCTGCTGTTCATGCTGCCGGCCTTCGCAGGGCTCGCCGCGATGGCGGCCGCCCCGGGTGCATCGCCCGGCGTGGCGGTCGTGCTGATGCTCGGCTATGCGCTGTACCTGGGCCTGTGGTGCGTGCTGGTGGCGGCGGTCTCGTCGCTGGTCGCACGCCGGCGCGACGCCCTGCTCGCCCTGGTCGCGGTCTGGGCGCTGTCGGTGCTGCTGGTGCCGCGGGTGGCGCCGGACCTGGCCTACGCGGCGTACCCGCTGCCGGACCGGCTGCAGACCGATGTCGGCATCGCCGCCGACCTGCGCCGGATCGGCGACAGCCACGACCCGGACGACCCGTACTTCGCCGGCTTCAAGCGCGAGGTCCTGCAGCGCCACGGCGTCGACCGCATCGAGGACCTGCCGGTGAACTACAAGGGCCTGGTCGCGGTGGAAGGCGAGCGCCTCACCTCCGGCCTGTTCGACCGCTACGCCGCGCGCAGCGCCGACATCCAGCACGCCCAGAACCGGCTGGTCGCCTTCTTCTCGGCGCTCAGCCCGACCATCGCACTGCGCCAGCTGTCGATGGCCGCGGCGGCCACCGACCTGTCCGCGCACCTGCGCTTCCTCGAACAGGCCGAAGCGCATCGCTACCGCATGGTCCAGCAGCTCAACCAGCTGCAGGCCGATGGCGTCAGCTATGCCGACGACACCGCGCGCGATGCCGATGCGGACCGGCGCAAGCGCGTGGACAGCACGCACTGGCAGCAGATTCCACCGTTCCGTTTCGAGCCGGCATCCGCCCGCGTCCTGCTCGGCGCGCTGCTGCCCGGCACCCTGGTCCTGCTGGCCTGGCTGCTGGCCGCGTCCGCGCTGCTGGTGCTGGCGGCACGCCGGCTGGAGGTGGCCCGATGAGCCTGTGGCGTCTCGAACTGGCCCTGCTGCTCCGCTCGCGCATCGCACTGGCCGGCCTGCTGCTGCTCGCGCTGCTGAGCGTGGTCAGCCTGCTCTCCGGCGTGCACCGCATCGACAGCCAGCGTGCCGCGATCGACCGCATCGAGGCACTGCAGCGCACGGACATGGCCGCGGTCGTCGCCGCCCATGGCGACTCCACCGACGCCGGCAGCGCGGCCTACTACAGCTTCCATCCGACCTGGAACCCGCCCTCGCCGCTGGCCTTCGCCGCGGTCGGCATGCGCGACGTCGCGCCGTTCATGCTGCGCGTGCGTGCGCTCGGCCTGGAGGCGCAGATCCACGATGGCGACATCTTCAACCCGGAACTCGCGCTGGCCGGCCGCTTCGACTACGCGTTCCTGCTGGTCTTCCTGCTGCCGCTGTTCGTGATCGTGCTGTTCCACGACCTGCGCTCGGCCGAAACCGAGTCCGGCCGCGAACGCATGCTGCACGCACTCCCCGCCGGTGCCGGGCGGGTCTACCTGCGCCGCGGACTGGTCCGGGTGCTGGCGGTGCTGGCCTGCGTCGGGCTGCCCTTCGTCGCGGTCGCCCTGCACCAGGGCGTGGCGCCGTCGCTGCTGCTGGCGGTGCTCGGGCTGGCCACGGCCTACGTGCTGTTCTGGGCGGCGCTGGCGCTGCTGGTGGCGCGGCTGGGCTGGTCGTCGGCCACCAACGCCGCGACCCTGGCCACGGCCTGGGTCGCCATCGCCCTGGTCCTGCCCGCGCTGGCGCACGTGGCGATCGAGCGTGCGATCCCGGTCGGCCAGGGCGCCGAGATCGCCCGCGCCCAGCGCGAGGCGGTCAACGGCGCCTGGGACATCCCGCGCGAACACACCATGCAGCGCTTCTATGCGCGCTATCCGGAATGGAGCGATTCGGCACCGCTGGGCACCGACTTCCACTACAAGTGGTACCTGGCCTTCCACCAGAACGGCGACGACAGCGTGGCACTGGAGGCAGGTGCCTACCGCGACGGCATCGAGCGCCGTTCGCGTGCGGCCGAACGCCTTGGCTGGCTGCTGCCGCCAGTGGGCATGCAGGTGCTGCTGACCCGCTGGGCCGGCACCGACATGCAGGCGCACCTGGCCTACCAGGACCGCATCCGCGACTACCACGGCCAGCTGCGCCGGTTCTATTACGGCTACCTGTTCGGCGACCGCCCGTTCACCGGCGAGGACTTCGACAAGGCGCCGCGGTTCGATCCCGAGTAACCGCACGCCAGCTGCACCTCCACACGCACCGCACGGCGCCCGCGCCGTGCCGCATCCCCTGCACCCTTTCGAGCACCCGCACCGCATGCCCACCATGACCTCCAACGCCCTCGCCGTCGCGCTGCTGGCCGCACTCGCCGCACCGCTCGCCCAGGCCCAGTCCACCGGCTCCGCCCTCACCCTGGGCAAGGTCGAGGTGCGCGAGGGCACGACGGGCGCGCTCAACGCCAACCAGGTGCTGACCTCGGTGGACGTGATGGGTGCCGACCGGATCGAGGACAGGAACGTCGCGCACAGCTGGGAACTGCTCGGGCAGATGCCGGGCATGCAGCTCACCGAAACCCGGGCCGGTGCCGAGTCGGGCAAGGTCAGCTTCCGCGCGTTCAACGGCGAGGGCTACCTCAACGCGATCAAGACCCTGATCGACGGCATCCCGAGCAACGTCAACAGCGGCAACCAGCGCTTCATCGACATGCTGTTTCCGCTGGAGATCAGCTACATCGAGGTGGTGCGCGGCACCAACGACCCGCGCTACGGGCTGCACAACATCGGCGGCAACATCAACTTCGGCACCCGCCAGGGCGGCGACTACACCGACGCGCGCCTGGCCTACGGCAGCTTCGACACGCGCGGCGCGCAGCTGGCGCTGGGCCGCGAGCACGGCCGCTTCGCGCAGAACTACTTCGTCGGCTACCAGGCCTCGGACGGCTATCGCGACCACGACAGTTCGCGCAAGTACACGCTGGGCGGCAAGTGGTTCTACGGCGACCTCGACGAAGGCATGCGGATCGGCCTGACCGCGCGCGCCTACCATCACGAGGCCGACGAACCGGGCTTCATGACCGCCGCGGAAATGGCCGCGCATCGCCGCGGGTCGGACCTGCGCAACGCCCACGACGGCGACGACCGCGACATGCGCCAGCTCGGCCTGCACCTGGACCTCGCCCTGACCGGGGACCTGTCCTTCGGCGCGAAGCTGTACCACAACGCCTACGAGGACGAGCGCCGGGTCACCTTCAGCGACCTGCCCACCGGCAACGCGCCGCGTCAGCGCCGGCTCTGGGACGAACGGCAGAACGGGCTGCTGGCCACGCTGACCTGGCGCAGCGGCGACGTCCTCACACTCGAAGGCGGCCTCAACTACGAGCAGCAGGACAACCGCTACCGGCGCGAGCGCTTCAGCTACGCCGAGCCCACCGACTTCGACGCCGCACCCGCCCGCATCCAGAACGACGACCGGCACAGCTTCGACAACGTCGGCGCCTACGTGCAGGCGATCTACCAGCCGATCGAGGCGCTGAAGATCGTGCCCGCTTGGCGCGTGGACCGATTCGACGGCGACACCTCCCTGCCCGGCGGCATCCGTGCGCCGCTGCAGCGCTACGGCACGATCGACCAGCCCAAGCTGAGCGTGGTCTACGCGCTGACGCCGGCCACCAACCTCTACGCCAACTGGGGGCGCAGCTTCCAGGTGCTGACCGGCGCCACCGCCCCGGCCTACCTGACCGCCGGGCAGGCCGCGATGGCGCCATCGACCAACACCGGCATGGAGATGGGGCTGGCGTTCAGCCCGTTCGCCGGCACCCAGGCGCGCATCGCGCTGTGGCAGCAGGACGCGGCCAACGAGGTCTCCAACATGCCCGCCACCGGGACCACGGTCGTGCTCGGCAAGACCCGCCGCCGCGGCGTGGACGCGCAGTTCAACGCGCAGCTGGGCGAGGACTGGACGGTGTGGGCCTCGCATGCGTACCAGGAGGCGACGATCACCCGCGACGGCCGCGCGCCCGCGCTGTCGCTGGAGGGCCGCGAGGTGATCGCCACCCCGCGCCACATCAGCACGATCGGCGTCGATTACCAGGCCAGCGACGCGCTGCAGCTGGGCCTGCAGGGCCGCGCGCAGGGCGACTACTACCTGGAGGAGCGCAATGTCGCCGGCAAGTTCGGCGGGTTCGCGGTGCTGGACCTGAGCGCGAAGTACCAGCTCGGCCCGCACGTCGCCCTGGACCTGCAGCTGCGCAACGCCACCGGCCGCGAGTACGCCTACGTCTGGTACGACAGCTTCTTCTGGGAGCAGGCGCAGCCGATGTTCTCGCCGGCCGCCGGCCGCACGCTCTACCTCGGATTCACCTTCAAGCACTGACCTCGCCGCGACGGCGCGGCGCGCCAGCCCGTGGCTGCGATCGCCGGGGCGGACACCGGCAGCCACACCGGCACCTGAGCGGCCGCGTCCGCGGCGTATCCTTGCGCGACCACCGCCGCCAGCAGGAGCCGCCCCATGCCGCTTTCCCGTCTCATCGGCATCATCCTGTCGGCAGCGCTGCTGCCGGCGGCCAGCGCCGTCGCCGCGCCTCCGGCGCCGCAGGTGCGGATCGACAGCGGCGTGCTGCGTGGCACCGCGTCCGATGGCGTGATCGCGTTCAAGGGCATCCCGTTCGCCGCGGCGCCGGTCGGTGCGCTGCGCTGGCGCGCACCGCAGCCGCCCGCGTCCTGGCGTGGCGTGCGCGACGCGACCCGCTACGGCGCCGACTGCATGCAGAAGCCGTTCCCCAGCGATGCCGCGCCGCTGGGCACCGCACCGGCCGAGGACTGCCTGTACGCCAACGTCTGGCGGCCGGCACGGTCCGCGGCCCCGCTGCCGGTGATGGTCTGGATCTACGGTGGCGGTTTCGTCAACGGCGGCGCCTCGCCACCGACCTATGCCGGCGACGCGCTGGCACGGCAGGGCATCGTGGTGGTCAGCTTCAACTACCGGGTCGGCCGCTTCGGCACCTTCGCCCATCCGCAGCTGAGCGCCGCCGATCCCGATGGCGGACGCCTGGCCAACTACGGCTACATGGACCAGATCGCCGCGCTGCACTGGATCCGCCGCAACGTCGCCGCGTTCGGCGGCGACCCGGACAACATCACCGTCATCGGCGAAAGCGCCGGCGGCATGTCGGTGCATGCGCTGCTGACCTCGCCGCTGGCGCGCGGCCTGTTCCACAAGGCGGTGATCCAGTCCGGCGGCGACGGCAACGCGCACGGCACGCTGGCCGATGCCGAGCAGGCCGGGCTGGCGTTCGCACGCGGCAAGGGCATCGCCGATGACGCCGACGATGCGCTGGCGCGGCTGCGCGCATTGCCGGCCGAGGCGGTGGTCGACGGACTGGACCTCACCGCGCTGTTCACGCCGTCCACCGGGCCGCGCACCTTCAGCAGCCCGGTGGTGGACGGCACCGTCGCGGTCGACAGCGCAGCCGCCTACCGCAGCGGCGCGTTCCAGCATGTGCCGGTGATGATCGGCGCGACCAGCGACGACATCGGCGGCCGGGACGGCTACATGGTCGCCGGCGCACGCAGGGTGGCCACGCTGCTCGCCGGGCAGGACGTGCCGGTGCACTACTACCGGTTCTCCTACGTGGCCGACAGCGCGCGCGCCGACGCGCCACGCGGCGCGCCGCACGCCAGCGAGATCCCGTTCTTCTTCCGCACCGAATCGATCAAGTACGGCGCCGACACCAGCGCCGGCGACCGCGCGGTCGGCACGCTGGCCAGCGCCTACCTGGTCAACTTCGTGCGCAGCGGCGATCCCAACGGCAACGGCCTGCCGGCGTGGCAGGCCTACGAACCGCAGCGGCATACCCTGCTGGAGTTCGACGCCGAAGGCGGCGCCGGCAGCAAGGCTGATCCCTGGGCGGACTGAGCGCGCCGGCAAGGTCCACGGGCGCGTCGATACTGCGCGATGCGGGTCACGCCGCATCGCGCGCGCATCGCCGCGGCACCGATGGCTGCGGTGCCGGCGGGTTGCACCGCGCGCAGGACGCAACGTCCGCTTGGCCTGCGGCCGCTGCGCGCGGCCTGCCCGTACAATCGGCGCCCTTTCGCGAGACGAGCACCGCATGTCCCTGCATCCACGCCGGCCCCAGGTCGCGATCCTCGGCAGCGCCGAACCCGGCTCGGCCGCCTATGACCTCGCCGGCCAGGCCGGCGCACTGCTCGCGCGCCACGGCATCACCGTGGTCAGCGGCTGCGGCAGTCCGGCCACCCGCGTGGCTGCCGAACATGCGGTCGCCGCCGGCGGCCTGGTGCTGAGCGTGATCCCGGAAGGCACCATGCCGGCGGCGGACTGGCCGGCCACGGTGGTCGTGCCCTGCGGCATGGGCGATGCGCGCAACCTGATCATGGCGCTGGCCGGCGACGCCTGCATCGTCATCGGCGGCCGTGCCGGCACCATCTCCGAGGTCTGCCTGGCCTGGCTGCACCGGCGCCCGCTGCTGCCGCTGACCGGCACCGGCGGCTGGTCGGACACGCTGCCGTCCAATCCGCCGGACGAACGCGGCAACTCCCCGATCCATCCGTGGGATTCGATCGCCGGGCTGGAAGCGCAGCTGCGTCGGCTCGGCCTGATCGCCGGCTGAGCCGTCACCGCCGCGCACGGCGCTGCGGCGGCCTCAGCGCTGGGCGGTCGCCAGTTTCGCGGCCAGGCCGACGAACACCACGCCGGCCAGCCGGTTCATCAGCGTGATCGCGCGCGGGCTGCGCCGCAGCCATCCGCTGATCCGCCCGGCGACGCCGGCGATGGCGCAGAACAGCACCAGGCTGGTGGCGATGAACAGCCCGCCGAGCTGGACCAGCTGCAGCCACACCGGCCCGGCGCCGGCGCTCACGAACTGCGGAAGGAAGGCCAGGAAGAAGATCGCGACCTTGGGGTTGGTGATGTTCATCACCACGCCGCGCAGATACAGCCGCAGCGGCGCATCGCCCACCGCCGTCGCCGCGGGTGCGGAGGCGCCGCCTGCGCGGAAGGCACCCCAGGCCAGGTACAGCAGGTAGGCCGCGCCGATCACCTTGAGCACGGTGAACGCCAGCGCGGAGGCGGCGAACAGCGCAGCCACCCCGAACGCCACGGCGAGCGTGTGCACGACCAGGCCGGTGCACAGCCCCAGCGTGACCGCGATGCCGGCGCGCGCGCCACGCAATGCGGACTGCATCAGCACGAACAGGTTGTCCGGCCCGGGCACCAGACTCAGCACCGCGGCGGCGAGGGTGAACTGGAGGGCGGTCTCGATCGGAAGCATGGCGGCGGCTCGGCGGAGGGCGGTCGGCAGGTCCACGCCTGGCCAGCGCCCACTGGGCACCGGGCGGACGCGCCCGGTCGTCAGAACATCGTGTTGGCGTTCTCGGCCTGCGCCGGCACGTCCTGGATCACGTCCCAGTGCTCGACGATGCGGCCGTCGACGACGCGGAAGATGTCCACCACCGCCTGGCCACGGTCGTCGGGGCCGCTGGTCGAGTGCACATGCAGGTAGACCAGGTCGCCATCGGTCGCACTGCGCACGATGCGCGCGCGGGAACCGGGATTGTCGTGGAATAATCCGGCGAAGAACGCCACGAACGGCGCCTTGCCGTCGGGCACCTCGGGGTTGTGCTGCCGGTAGTCGTCGGCCACCACGCGCGCGGCCTCGTGCACGCGATGCTGGTTGAAGAACTGCTCGTAGAACGCGACGACCAGCGCGCGGTTGGCTTCCTCGCATGCCAGGTCGCGCGCCACCGGCGGCGCGGCGAAGGCCGTGGCGGCAACGCCGCAGAGCAGCAGCAGGAAAACGGAGCGGAGCAGCGCGCGCATCGGGGCGGTCTCGTGTGGGCGGCCGGGTGACCACGTGGGCGATGCCGCACAGCATGCCTGTCCGCCCGATGCCGGCACAGGCCGGTGCCCGGGACGGATCATTCCACCGGCCGCGGCCGGGGCGGCTGCAGACGTGCGGTGCGGGCAGACAGACACGCCGCGCACCTGCCTGCGCTGCCCGACATGCAAGCCTGGACTACAGACTGCCAATCTCCAGAATCACGATCTCCGTGAACGACGCGGTGGCTTTACACGGCTAGCCGGCGCCCGTGAGCCGCGCCATCCGGTGGGCGTCCACGTACACCCCGTCACGGAACGCATAGCGCGTGCAGGTGCCCTCGAGCACGAAGCCATGCCGCTGGTAGAGCGCGATCGCAGCGGCATTGTCGGTGTACACCTCGATCTCGATCCGCTGGACCTGCATCCACCGCTCGCAGAGGATGATGGCCGCCTGCAGCAGCGCCGATCCCACGCCGAGCCGACGCGCGGACGCCTTGACGCCCATGCCCAGCGTCGCCACATGGCGACGCCGCGGCGAGCGGCAGACCTCGAGCCCCAGCTGACCCACCACCTCGTCGCCACGCAGGGCCACCAGGCAGAACTGGCCGTCCTGCGAGCACGCGAGCTTGCGCTGCCAGTGGGACGCCGGCTGGTAGGGCAGCTGCAGCGTGCTGCCGAATGCCTCGGCCTCCGCGTAGAGCGCGTGGACCTGGTCGAGGTCGGCCGGCTCGTAATGCCGGACCCGCAGGTCGGACAGCGGCGAAGCGACGACTGGCGCGGACATGATCACCCTCGGCGGCTGGCTGGCCGGACGAGTATGGCAGCGCGCGTGGCCGCGGGAACGCCGCGTAGCGGCAGCGGCCCGGCGACGACGGCACGCTTCCGGCGGCGGCACCGGGAACCGTTCGGCGATGCGGCGCGACCGGAGCGCGCAGGCCGAAACGCACGACCTCCGCCGGCCGCGCCCACCGGCGCCTCACTCGGTCGAGCCGCCGGGCGCTCCCTCGCCCTCGGGCACGTAGATCATGCTGCCGTCCTTGAGCCGGTAGGCGGTGCCGGCCAGGGTGCCCTCGCCTTCGCCGATGCTGCCGCTGGCGGTGTAGCGGTCCAGGGTCTGGCCGTCCTTGACCACGATCTCCATGTTGGCCTCGCCGGGATTGGCGACCATCACCACCTTGTCGTGGCTGAAGGGGTTCATCGGATTGCGGATCAGCGCGATCAGCAGGATCGCGATGATCACCAGGAATACGTCGATCAGGTTGACCACCGACAGCACCGGATCGTCCTGGTCGTCCTCGTCGAGATAGCGGCGGCGCATCGCTCAGGCCTCCTTCGCGGCGATGGCCAGTTCGATCCGGCGCAGGTCCTGCAGCAGCCAGCGCCGGCGCACCACCAGCACCATGTAGATCACCGAGGCGGCCAGCAGCGAGACGATGACCGCGGCGAAGGCGATGCCGACGTGGCGCGCGACCTCGTCCATGCGTCCGTCGGACAGGCCTGCCAGCGCCGGGCCCATCGGGATCATCGTCGCCACCAGGCCGAGCATCGGCGCGGTGCGGCTGCCGATGCGCAGCGGCTCCAGCCGCTTGAGGATCCACAGTTCCAGGTCTTCCAGGCCGCCGCCGTGGCGCTGCCAGTGCCGTTCCATCGCGTGCGCGCCGGTGCCGCGCCGCTGCAGCGCCTCGATCGCGAACGCGCCCAGCGCGTAACAGGCGTAGAGGAACAGGCCGATGATCAGCAGCAACACCGGGGCGAGGAACCAGCCGGAGAGCTGGTGCAGCAGGGATTCGATCAGGTTCATGGTGTTCGTCGTTCTTGGATGGAGGGGGTCAGGAAACCGTGCGCAGCTGTCGCCAGCCGCCGAAGCCGAAGGCCAGCAGCGCCGGCCACAGCGCCAGCCACCAGGACACCGGCGCGGGCGGCTGTGTCGGCTGCACGCGCTGCAGCTGCATGCCGCTGACCATCGGCGGCGCCGGTGGCGGTGGCGGCACCGGCTCGGCCGACCGCGTGGGCGCCTCCGCGGCGGCGGGCGCCGATGCCGGCGCCTGCGTATCCGGCAATGGCGTGCTGCGCGGGGCAAGGCCGAAGGCCGCCGCCAGCTGCGCGATGTGCGGACGCAGCCTGTCGCTGCCGGGCAACACGTCGTGGCGCGCATCCAGCTCGTTCCAGGTCTCGACCAGGCTGCGCAGCGTGGCCGCGTCCGCGTCCCAGTAGCCCTTGCGCTGGGCCTCGAGCATGCGTTCGACGATCTGCGCCAGCGCATGCGGATTGCTGCGTTCGAACCACTCGCGCATGCCGAGGTCCAGGCGGTCGGCGACGTAGACGTCGTGGAAGTTCTGCCACTGGTCGTCGCGGACCATGCCCGGGTCCACCGCCTGCCAGCCCCAGAAGTTGTCCATCGCGCCGACGATCTCCAGCGTGCCGGCGTAGCCTTCCTGCTGCATCTGCGTGATCCAGCCCGGGTGGAACTGGCGGGTCTGCAGCTCGGCGGCGAGGAAGCGCGCGGCATCGTCGACGCGGCTGCCGGCCGGGTCGCGCAGGTTGGAGATGTACAGCGACGGCGCGGTGCCATCGAGGTGGCGCACCGCCAGCGACAGCCCGCCCAGGTAGGAGAACGGGTCGTCGGTGGTCAGCATTCCGTACAGGTTGGACGAGCGCGACAGCACCGCCGCCTGCGTGCCGCGCAGCTGCTCGGCGTAGGCGTTCACGCCGGCCGGGATCTCGCCCCAGTGGGCGGGGTCGGGGCCGTAGCCGTACTGCATCTGCGCCAGGTAGCTGGTGGCCAGTTCGGTGTCGGCTTCCCAGGCATCGGTCTTCAGCACGTTGCCGCCCAGCCCGCTGCCGTAGCTGCCCTGCGCGCTGGAATAGATGCGGGTGCGGGCGTAGCGGTCGGCCACGTCCTGCGCCAGGCCCCGGGCGAGCAGCCGTTCGCGCACGCCGGCGCTGTGCCGGGCGATGACGTTGTCGCCGCCGTCGGCCCCGCTGGCCAGCGCGATGGCCTCGTTCATCCGCTGCATCAGCGCGGCGAACTGGTCGCGGTACAGGCCGGTGGCCGACAGCACCACGTCGATCCGCGGCCGGCCCAGCTCGGCCGATCCGATCAGCTCGACCTTCTCGATCCGGCCGCCGTCGTCCAACACCGGACGCACGCCGAGCGCGGCGAACACCTGCGATTCGAGGATGCCGTTGTGGCGCATCGTCTCCACGCCCCACAGCGAGAACGCCAGCTTGTCCGGGTACTGCCCGTCGTGGGCGGCGCGGTAGCTGTCGATCAGCTGCTGCAGCGCGACCTGCCCGGCCTCCCATGCCGCCCGCGACGGCACCCGCAGCGGGTCGAAGCCGTACAGGTTGCGGCCGGTCGGCAGGCTCTCGGGCACGCGCAGCGGATCGCCGCCCAGGCCCGGCATGGCGTGGCGGCCGGCCAGCGCGGACAGCAGGCCGTCGATCTCGCTGCGCGCATCCAGCGCCGCGTCGGCGCGGCGTGCGGCGTCCAGCAGTTCGCGCTGGTCGGCGGGCGCATCGGCGGGCAGCGGCTGGCCCGCGTACAGGTGCCGCTGCAGCCAGGCGCGGCCGGGTTCGTCCGCGCGCCCGCGGTAGTCGGCGGCATCGGCATGGTGGTCGTCCAGGTGCAGCGCCGCGTCCAGCCGCCTGGCCAGCATCAGCCGCACGGTGTCGCCGCGCCGGCTGCTGTCGGCACTGGCACCGAACACGTGCAGGCCCTGCGGCTGCACCTGCGCACCGAGCTGGTCGAGGTATTCGTGCAGGGCGACCAGGAAGCCGGCGAAGTCGGCCTCGATGCGCGCATCCGGCCAGTGCAGGTCGGCGGCGATGCCGCTGCTGCCGGCCAGTTCGCGCAGCTGGCGCGCGGCGGTGTCGCGCACCGCGCCCAGGTCGAGCTGCTGGTACTCCTCGATCAGCTGGTGCAGGCGCAACTGGTCGCCGTGCAGGCCGGACGCGGCGAAGGCCGGCACCTGGTGGCTGACCACCACCGCGCGGCCGCGGCGCTTGGTCTGCAGCGCTTCGCCGACGTCGTCGACGATGAACGGGTAGACCACCGGCACATCGCCGACCAGCAGCATCGGGTTGTCATGCACCGACAGACCGCGCTCCTTGCCGTAGGTCCATTCCTGGGTGCCATGCGTGCCGAAGTGGACGATGGCATCGCGTCCGACCTGCTCGCGCAGGTACTGGTAGGTGGCCAGGTAGAAGTGATCCACCGGCCGGCCGATGTCGTGGTAGCCACCGCTGCCGTCGCCATCGCCACCCGGTGCCGAGCGGCCCGGCTGCGGCAGCAGGGTCAGGTTGCGCAGGCGCAGCCGCGGGATCGCGAAACCCGCCTCGCCGTCGCGGCGCTGCAGCCACGGGCTGCGCTCGGGCTCGCCCCAGGCCGCGACGATGCCGTCGCGCACCCCGGCCGGCAGCGCGTCGAACCAGCGCCGGTACTCGCGCAGCGGCAGCCAGCCGGCCAGGTCCGCATCGAGCAGCGGCGGCAGTTCGGCCGCGCCGCGGTAGGCCGGGGCCAGCAGCTGCTGCAGGCTGTGCAGCAACGCGGCCTCTTCCGGCAGGTCCAGGCTGTAGCCGGCCCCGCGCAGCGCGGCCAGCGTGGTGTGCAGGCTGGCCGGCAGGTTCAGGCCGGAAGCGCCGATGTTCTTCTCGCCCGGCGGATAGTTGTAGAAGACGATGGCGACCTGCTTGTCGGCCGCCGGCGTGCGCCGCAGCGCGGCGTAGTTCAGCGCCTTGGCCCCCAGCGCGCGGATCTGCGCGGCGATCGGCTGCGGCGGCGTGCGCGACTTGCCGGCTGCGACGATCAGCGGATCGATGAAGCCGGCCTGTTCGGGAATGGCCAGGTAGAACGAGGTCGCCCCCGGCGACACGCCCTGGCGGTCGGCCTGCCAGGCCGCTTCCGGCCCGTCCCAGTAGGTGATCGCCTGCAGCACTGGTACGCCCAGCCGCGCATAGTCGGCGCCGATGTCGCCGCGGTAGAGGATCTCGAAGTTGGCGACCACATCGACCACCGGCACGCCGTCGTGCATCAGCAGCTGCTCGACCGGCACGCCGCCGTCGGTGTCGCGGAAGAACGGCAGGGCGATGCCGCCGCGCGACTCGACCTCCCGGATCAGCGCATCGATGTGCGCGGTCGAATCCGAGCCGATCGCCGAAGCGAACATCGCGATGCCGACCACCGGCTGCCCGGCGCGCACCTTCGGGCCGAGCCACTGCAGGTAGTCGGCGCGCGTGGCGAAGGCCAGGTCGCGGTAGTCGGGGTGGTAGATGCCGGTCTTCGGCATCACCAGCGGCGGTTCGGTCTCGGCCGGTGGCCGCCCGTCCCGCGTCCAGTGCTGCAGGTAGCGCAGCAGCGCGCCGAGGTTGCGTTCGCCGCCGCTGCGCGCATACGCCGCCAGCAGGCTCGCCTGCGCCGGATCGAGGCCGATCGCCTGCTCGCGGTCGCGCTCGACCATCAGCACACGTGGCAGTCCGGCCAGTTGCGTCGTCAGCTGCTCATCGCGGTAGAGCTGCACCGGCGGCAGTTCGGCCAGGACCAGGTCGGCGCCGGCCAGGCGCTCCAGCGCGGCCGCATCCAGCGGCGTGCGCAGGTAGTCCAGCTGCACGCCTTCGGCGGCGGCGAGCTGGCGGTACAGCGCCAGCTTGCCCTGCGCGAAGAATCCGCTGCCGACCACGACCAGCCGCGCGTCGCGATCGCCCGCGGGCATCGCCGCCGTGCCGGCCGGCGCGGCGGCCACCACCGCCACGCCGGCCACGCACAGCAGCGCGCCCCAACACCATGCCCACAACCTGCGCATGCTCAGAACCCGACGCCGAGCATCGCGTACACGTAGCGCCCGCGCTCGCGGTAGTTGTAGATGCCGTGGTCCTCGACCCGATGGTCGGCCAGGTTCTCCACACCCACCTGCAGGTCGACGCGCTCGGCCAGGCGCCGCTTGGCCGAGGCGTTCCACAGGCCGTAGGAGCCCTGCTCCTGGCGTGCGGTGCCGGCCAGCAGCTGGCGGCCGGTGCGGTCGTAGCGCAGTTCCAGGCTCCAGGCCTCGTCGTCGCTGGACCAGCCCAGGCGGGCGTTCGCGGTCTGCAGCGGACGCTCGGCCAGACGCAGGTCGTCGGCCTTGTCGCGCACGTCGTTCCAGGAGTAATTGCCGCTCAGGCGCAGGTTGGCCGGCAGGGTCACGCCGGCTTCCAGCTCCGCGCCGCGGATACGCACGTCGTCCACGTTCTCGTAGCGGTACAGCCGGCGCAGCGGCCGCGTGCAGAACTGGATGCAGACCGTGTCGATCAGGTCCTCGACCGTGTTGCGGTAGGCGGTGGCCCGCCACCAGACGATGTCGGCGCTGTAGCCGACCGACAGTTCCAGGGTGTCGCTCTTCTCCGGCTGCACGTCGGGATTGCCGACGAAGCTGTGCGGGCCGTCGAAGCGGTAGTCCGGCGAGATCTGCTTGAGCATCGGCGCCTTGAAGCCGCGCGAGTAGCCGCCTTTCACCGTCCAGCGCTCGGCCGGCTGCCAGACCGCGTAGAGGCGCGGGCTGACCTCGCTGCCGAACAGGTCGTGCTTGTCCACGCGCGCGCCGTAGACCAGGTCCAGGCGCTCGGTCAGCGCCCACTCGTCCTGCAGGAACCCGGCGTACTGCTTCACCGTTTCCTCGCCGCCGGCGAAGGACGGATGCTCCAGCCGCTCCTCGCGCGCCTCGACGCCGGCGGTCAGCCGGTGGCTGGCGCCCAGCGCGATGCCGTAGTGGCCGTTGAAGGTGGTCTCGCCGGCTTCCTGCTCCGGCGACGGCGCCACGCCCTGCGTGTTGTGCTGGCGCTGGTGGATGTCGGCCACCTGCGCGGCCAGGCGCAGGTGCCCGCCGCCGATCTCGCCGTCGTAGCTCAGCCCGGCCTGGCTGCGGTCGAAGTCGTAGGCCTGCTGGTAGTACAGCGTGCCGGCGCTGTTGCTGGTGTCGTACCAGCGGTCCTCCTCGCTCTTCATCGCGGTCAGCGCGATGCGGTGGCCCTGGGCCGGCGTCCATTGCAGGCGCGCACGCACGGTGGCCTGTTCCTGGCCTTCGCGCTGGTCGAGCCGGCTTTCGTCCGGCTCGGGCAATGGGTCCTGCTTCTGCCACGCACCATCGACGCTCAGCGCGAACGCCTCGCCCAGCGGGCCGGACAGGTGCGCGGCCGCCTGGCGGAAGCCGCCACCGTCGTCTTCCGGCAGCGAGCCGGCCGAGGCGCGCAGCGCGCCGCCCCATTCCTTGCCGACGCCGCGGGTGATGATGTTGATCACCCCGCCCAGCGCGTCCGAGCCATACAGCGAGGACAGCGGGCCGCGCACGATCTCCACCCGCTCGATCGCCTCCAGCGGGATCCAGCCGAACTGCAGGTCGCTCATGCCGAACACCTGGTCGGTGGCGGCGATGCGCTCGCCATCGACGAGCACCAGCGTGTGCCGGCTCTCCATGCCGCGGATGCTGACCACGCGCCGTCCCAGCGCGCCGACACCACGGATGCTCAGGCCGGGCGCATCGCGGATCGCATCGAGCACGTCGCGCGCGGGCCGTGCCCGCAGCGCGTCGCCGGTGATGACGGTGACGCTGGCCGGCGCGCGTTCGACGGTGCGCTCGCTGGCGGTCGCGGTGACCACGACCGCGTCCAGATCGGTGGTGGGCGCATCGCCGGCGGCGAGCGCGAGCGGCGACAGCAGGGCCAGGGCGATGCCGGCGGACAGACGTGCGCGCCCGCCCCGCACGCGCGGGAGGTGGAAGGAAACCATGCGTGAGACTCCAGAGAGGAAGGCCGCGCTGCCGGCGGGTGGCGGCCGAAGGAAGCCCACGAAACGATAACGATTCTTATTAACGATTCACTTGATCTGGATCAAGCGCCCCGCGATCCGCCCGCGCGTGGAGGACTGGCAGCACATCGGCACCAGGCACGCACAGGTCGGGCGCGCGGTTGCACGCCATCCCCGTCCCGCGGAAGTCGGACCCGTCGCAGCCGACGAAACACCGGTTGCCCCTCATCACGCCTGCACGAAGACCGCTGTCCGGCATGCCCGCGCCGGCTGACCGTCTCCACGCGCCCGGGGCGTCGATCGGGAAAACCGGGATCGCCGTTTCAAAGCTCCATCCGCAGGCCAACCCGCACATGGATCCGTTGCACACTGGGCCCGCGCGGCCACGCCGGCCGTCCTACAAGGAGATCCACCATGTCCGCCATCCGTCGTCATGCTTTGGCCGTCGCCACGCTGTCCCTGTCGACCCTGTTCGCATCGCCGCTGGTGTTCGCACAGGACCCCGCACCCGGCCTCGGCGACGTACAGGGCCAGGACGACCGCGCGGCGGCACGGACGCTGGGGGCACACGGCTACGTGCGCCAGTCCGAGTCGGGCGGCTACGGCGCCTGGTGGAATGCACGCGACCGGCGCTGCGTGATGGTCCGCAGCGACCGCGGCCGCGTGCTGTCGGTGGTGACCACGCCCGCGCCCGACTGCGACCAGCAGGAAGGCGGCCACAAAGAGGGGATGAGCGACGGGGCCAAGGCCGCGGTCGCCGCGGCGGCGATCCTCGGCATCGCCGCGCTGGCCCACAAGTCGCATCACCACGACGACGGCGACCACCACGACGATGCGCGCCACGAAGCCGAGTACGAGCGCGGCTACCGGGACGCACTGCATGGCTATCGCGCCGATGCCGACCATGGCGCCTACAGCGATGGCTATGGCGCCGGCCTGCGCGAGCGCTCCGCGCAGGTGCCGTGGCAGTCCGGCGATGCCTCCGCACCCGGCGCGGCCCGGCTGGACGACCTGGTCGGCGCCCGCGCGGCGGGCGCGGACACCGAACTGCGCGCACGCGGTTTCGTCGATCGCGATGCGCAGCGGCGCGACGGCCGCTCGGTGGTGACCTGGTGGAACGCCCGGTCCCGCGACTGCGTCCACGTGGCAACCGGCGATGGACGGATCGAGTCGATCCGCGCGGTCGATCCATCCAACTGCCGCTGACGCGCTCCGCCAACCGGCGGCGGCGGTCGCTCCGTCGCTGCCCTGGGCACAGCCGTGGCGTCCACGGCTTCGCCCGCGGCCGGCGGGGACTGGCGATGGATCGACGCGCGCATCGCCTGGAAGATCCGTTCAGCGGCCCGTGCCAGCACGCGCGCCGAGCGCGGCGACGATCGCCTCGCCAAGCGGCGTCGCCGACGCCGGGTTCTGCCCGGTGATGATCCGGCCATCGACCACGACCCGGGACTCGAACACCGGCGCTTCGGAGAACCGCGCACCCGCCGCGACCAGCGCAGACTCCAGCTCGAACGGCACGATGCGGTCGTAGCCGCGTGCGGCCTCCTCTTCGGCGGTGAACGCAGTGAGCCGGCGCCCCTGCACGAGGCGGGTCCCATCGCGGAGCCGCACGTCGATCAGGCCGGCGGGGCCGTGGCAGACCGCCGCGACCAGGCCGCCGGACTCGTAGATGTCGCGCACGATCGCCTCGAGTTCGGGATTGCGGACGAAGTCCCACATCGGCCCGTGTCCGCCGACCAGCAGCACCGCGGCGTAGGCCGACGGATCCACATCCGACAGCCGCAGCGTGTTGCCGAGCTTGTTGCGATGCCCGGCGCTGGTCCAGAACGCCAGGCTCGCCGGGTCCTTCAGGTCGAACCCATCGAACGGCGCCAGGCCGCCGCGGGGGCTGGCCACGTCGTAGGACACGCCGGCCCTGTCGAACACCGCCACCGGATGGGTCAGCTCGGGAAACCAGAACCCGCCGACCTGGTCCTCGGTCTTCCGGTCCAGGCTCGAAACAACAATCAGCACCTTGCCCGCCGCCGGCGACGCCGCCCGGGCCGCGGACGACGTAAGCGGCAGCACGCCCGCGAGGAGGAGTGAAACACCGATAACCGCCTTGAAAACCGCCATGTCGCCTTCCTGCTGGATGAAGTCCGACGCCACTGTGCGGCAGCGGACCGGCCCGGATGAAGCCCGCCCAGGGGAATGGGTTGTTTAATCCACGATGCCAATCGCGTTGCGGCCGGCGACGGCGCGTTGGAGAATCCGCCGCCCTCATCGCGTGGACGTCCCGATGCACCCCGGAGCCGACTTCGATGGCATCGCCGAGTTCCTCGCCATCGCACGCCGCCTGAGCATCCGCGCGGCGGCGGTCGATCTGGGCAGGACCCCGGGCGCGGTGAGCCTGGCGCTGCAGCGGCTGGAGAAGCGGATCGGGCTTCCGCTGTTCCATCGCACGACACGGAAGGTCGCACTGACCGAGGCCGGCACCCGGCTGCTGCTGTCGGTCGACCCGGCGGCCCGCGCGA
>Ga0075364_10000146_pt1 | contig 31069 bp, 25 predicted proteins | sample EndMetdeltDD1764_FD_71517 | JGI IMG/M metagenome (GOLD analysis project Ga0075364, IMG submission 71517) | Populus endosphere microbial communities from Tennessee, USA - Endosphere MetaG P. deltoides DD176-4 | ecosystem: Host-associated > Plants > Roots > Endosphere | place: USA: Tennessee... | reverse complement strand
CGCTTGTGACGTGCCGACGGCCAGCTTGGCAGCGAGGTCAGCTGCCAGGTGCTGGTGTGGCGAACTGCCTTGCATCAGCGTCATCGTCGGGTGCTCACCCGTGCGTCGGATCGCCTGACTGCGATCGTCGGCTTGGGTTCGCTGCCGATACGCACGAGGGCTCTCTCCTGCCCAGCGGCGAAAGGCATGGCTGAAGCTCGACACCTCGAGATAGCCGACGCTGAAGGCGATCTTGCTGATCGGCACGTTGCTGGTGCGAAGCATCCACTGGGCTCTCCTGAGCCTTGAGCTGGAGCAGAGGCTTCGAAAGTCGATCCCCCGCTCGGCGAGCCGGCGCTGGAGCGTGCGACCGCTGAGGCCGAGCTCCGCCGCCACCTCGTTGAGCCCCAGTGATGTGTCGGCCTCATGTGCGAGAACCTCGAACACCAGCTCTTCGACCTCGACATCAGGCAACGACTGCCGGTCGAGCCGCCTCAGATACTGCTGGTGCAGCAGCTCGTCGCCGCGGGGCAGGGGCGTTTCGTCCAGCCCGATGGGCCACACAAACAGGAGGGGGCCGTCGCCATATCGGATGGGAACATCGATGTGCTTGTCCAGTCCGAGTGGAGCCGTCGCGGCGGGCACCTGGATGTAGGCGAACGGGAACGTCGACCCCCAGAGGTCGTTATACAGCTTCACCCCGGTCAGGGCCGACCGGACCACATTGAACAGGAACCCGGGGGTGCCCGGAGCGAAGTCGAGGTCGAACTCGATCGCCACCCCCGCGAAGGATCGGTCCTGCTGGACGTGGGGATATCTGCCGGTGCCGTTGCCGCTGTGCACCGCCAGGAGGCGGATGTGCCGCAACGTGGGCGCCGTGATGTTGGCCATCCCGAAGTCCCCCCAGGCTGTGTAGCTGTTTCGCCGCCCGGCCTCCAGCCAGATGTGCAGTTGATGGCGTGTGGCGGCGGCGAACAGTGCGTGAAACTCTCGCTCCTGGCGACGGGTGATCTCCGCGCCGGCGCGTTCGAGGACACGGGGAGAAATGCCCGCCCCACTCAGGAACTCCGCTGAATCGAAGCCGTTGCGCTGCAACAGTTCACACAAGACCTGCACGTCCATCACCGACCCGTGACGGGACGCTCTCGTGGGAGCCGCGATGCTCAGTGCCATCTGTCAGCCGGTCGAGTAGTCACATCCGCATCCTCTCGGTGAAATGTTGCCGCACGGTTTCCGTCGTGGCCAGGTCTCGTAAGTCTTCGACCGCGGCGCGACGAACCGTCCGGCAGCCATCGACGCGCGATGATCCCCCCGTTCGCGTCGACGTTACGCGGTGTTAACGCGATCCGAACGGCATCGTGATGCTGAGCTTCGAGACTTTCTATGACATATAGAAGTAACCCGCGGATCACGAAGGAACGCCCCATGACATCGACCACCGACCGACCCGACCTGCTGGACTCGACCCACCCCGACACATCCCTTCACTCGATGACCGCCGACCTGGCGTCTCGCGGCGTGCGTTATGGCGCTATCAGCTTTGTCGACCTGCACGGCAAGCCGAAGTCCAAGCTCGTACCGCTGGACCACCTCCCATCGGCGGCCCACGGGTCGGAACTTTTCACAGGCGCAGCCTTGGACGGCGTGCCGCAAGGTGTCAGCGACGAGGAGGTGTCGGCCATCCCCGATCTGCGCACCCCGTACGTTCTCCCCACCCAACCCGAGGTCGCCTTCTTCCCCAGCAGCCTCAACTTCGAGGGAGCTCCGTTCCAGGCGTGCAGCCGCGGAATTCTGCAGCGCGCCATGGGTGCGGCCGACGACATGGGCTACACCTTCCAACTGGGCGTGGAGACCGAGTTCTATCTGCTCAAACGTGATGAGCGCGGCGCCCTGGGACCGATCTCGTCCGCAGACGATCTCGCCAAACCGTGTTACGACCTACGGGGGATGCTGCGCAACTTCGGCCTCGTCGACGAGATCGTCAGCTCCATGAACCAGCTCGGATGGGACGTGTACTCATTCGACCATGAGGACGGCAACGGTCAGTTCGAGACCGATTTCGCCTATGCCGACGCGGTGACCACGTCTGACCGGTTGACGTTCTTCCGTCTGATGGTCACAGAACTGGCGCACAAGCACGGCGCGATTGCCACCTTCATGCCCAAGCCTGTGGCCGACCAGACCGGCAGCGCCGGCCATATGAACATGTCTCTCAATGACGCCGACGGCGTCAACCTGTTCGCCTCGACGGACGATCCGCGCGGTCTGGGGCTCTCCCGCCTGGGTTACCAGTTCATCGCCGGCGTGCTGGCTCATGCGCCCGCCATCTGCGCGGTCGCAGCGCCCACCGTCAACAGCTACAAGCGCCTGATACGGCGTTCCAACTCCTCCGGGTTCACGTGGGCGCCGATCTTTGCCAGCTACGGCGGCAACAACCGGACCAACATGTTCCGGATCCCATTGGGAGGCGGACGCGTCGAATGTCGCGCCGCGGACTCCGCCAACAACCCGTACCTGAGCTCGGCTCTGATGCTCGCCGCAGGGCTGGAAGGCATCCGAGCGGCCGCCGATCCCGGCGAGCCGAACGTGGAGAACATGTACACCCTGGACCCGGCTGAACTCGCCGCGCGCAACATCTCACCGCTGCCGCAGAGCCTGGGGCAGGCCTTGGAAGCCTTCGCCGCTGATCCGCTCACCCTTGCGACCTTCGGTCCCGATATGCACGCGGCCTTCTTGGAGGAGAAGTCTGCGGAGTGGGATGCCTACAACGCCCACGTGAGCGACTGGGAGACATCACGCTACCTGGAGTTCTTCTGACCGCGTCGCAGCCGGATCGCGCATCGGTCGATGGCATGACACCAGGAATGTGGCGCGAGGACCGGTTCGTTCTCGAGGCTGAGCCCGAGCACCGTCGCCCGGTGGTCATCTCCTTCAGGACGCATGGTCGCCTCAACAGCGCGAAGGACAACGCCATCTTGTTGCCGACGTTCTTCAGCGGACAGCATGACGACTATGGCGCATGGATCGGGTCGGATCTGCCGTTCGATCCGAGTCGATGGTTCGTCGTCGCAGTGGACATGTTCGGCAACGGGCTGTCGAGTTCGCCCACCACGGTCACCGCTCCCATTCCTACCGGCCTCGTGAGCATCGCCGACAACGTCCGCGCGCAACGACTGATGCTCCAAGGACGGTTCGGCATCGAGTCGCTCGCGATGGTCGCTGGGTGGTCCATGGGCGGCATGCAAGCTTTCGAGTGGGCCGCGCGCTATCCATCCATGGTGCGCAGCATCCTTCCGATCTGCGCCACAGCACAGTGCTGGCCGCTCAACCGCGCCTTCCTTCAGGGCCTCGACCCCTTCTTGGAGATGGAACCGAGGGGCAGACAGGATGCGCTCCGAGCGTTCGGACGTGCGTACTCCTCGTGGGCCTATTCGGCAGAGTTCTACCGGGAGGGACTGTTCGAGGTGTTGGGACGACAGAGCGCCGAGGAGCTCGCAGCGTGGTGGGCCGATGATCATGTGCGCTGGGATCCGCGCGACCTGCTCACGATGTCGGCGGCATGGCAGAGAGCCGACTTCGTGTCGAACGGCCTCAGCGCTCCGGAGCGGCTGGCAAGCATCTCGGCGGAGGCGGTTGTGATGCCCAGCTCGTCCGACATGTACTTCACCCTGGAGGAGGCCGCGCTCGAGACGGCGCTGCTGCCTCATGCTCGCCTGGAACCCATCACCTCAGCTTTCGGGCATGCCGCAGGCCGACCCGGCCTCCTGCCCGAGGTGACAGCGCAGATCGGGCGAGCGAGCCGGGAGCTTCTCGAGCGCATCGCGTGAGCTGTCGACAACGGCCTTATGTCGACGGTGGAGGCGAGAGCCAGATCTGCAGGGACATGGCGTCGTCGTGGATGTGACGGATGCTCGAGGCGGCCGGAAGCAATGATCGAAGGGTCGTATCGGCACTCCGTCGGGCGTAGGCCTCCACCGCCAGCGCGGGGAGTTCAGGCGCTGGACTCGCGCCGCGGTCTCGGCGATATCGATACAGCTTCTGGATGCCTTCGCTGAGACTCAACGCCGTCGCTGCGGACAGAGCCGGATCTTCGGTGACCAGATCGCCTGCGTCGACTCCCTGAACGATCAGTTCGCGGATGAAGTCGAAGATCGTGCGGTAGTCGGCCCAAAAGAGGCTGAAGTCGTCAGGTCTCGCGTAGGCGAGTCGCTCGATCTCGTTGTAGTCGAAGGGTCCGAGGCAGATGTTGTGGGTGTCCTCGTAGAGGAGGCGGTACAACTTGGCTGCGGCCGGCGCCTCCATGTCCCTCAGCCGGCCGACCACTTCGGCCGAAGCCCGATTCGTCGCCGCTGTCGCCTGCAGCAACTCGTGCTTGCTCTTGAACCAGTAGTAGACCGACGGCTGCCTCAATCCCGCCCGCTCAGCGATCTTGGTCATCGTGGTCCGCGCGTAGCCGAGCTCGGAGAACAAGGACATCGCGGCCGTGATGATGTCTTGTCTCGGATTCGCCGAGGATTCGCCTGTCGCCCGTGGACGACCTGTGCTGGGCACCGGCGTCGCGGCTGAGTCGGGCACATCACCAGACTACGACGATTCCGACACGCGGCCGACTGCACAACAGGTGAGATGGAAGCTGAGTCGGGCGTCCTCCGGCACATCGTCTGAGATGAATTCGATTCCATCAGTGCTTGACCACTCCTTTGAACCGGTGATAGACAGGCGCACAGATATGCGGGAGGAATAGCCTCCCCCGCCGCGCGATCGAACTGCGGCGATCGAAAGGGAACCGATGACGACGTCCAGCCAGCTCACCATGAGCGTTGCCGACCAGCTTTTCGCCATCGAGGCGATCAAAAGGGTCAAGAACAAGTACGCGTATAGCGCTGACCACCATGAGTGGGATGACTTCGTCTCGGTCTTCGCACCCGATGGCTCTCTGGACGAGAGCGACTTCCCTTCCCCGCTCCAACCGTTCAGCAAGCAACCTGTCTCGGAGGAGATCGCCTCTTTCCTCCACTCCTCCGGTTCGGACGTCGAGTGGCCGATCGTCGGTCGGGACGCCATCCTCGCCCAGCACGTGGGGGTCTCGCCTGATCACATGATGATCCATCACCTCCTCAACGCCGACGTCGAACTGACCTCGGACACCACCGCCAACGCCCTGTTCCGGTTTGAGAGCCACCACTGGTTCCCGGAGGGGCTCCCCGTGCAGTACATGCACAATTTCGGCGCGTATCACGAGACCTACGTGCGCCTCGACGACGGCCAGTGGTACATCCAGACACTGAAGCTCGAGCGCAGGCGAGTCGAGTGCCGCTAGGCGACCAAGTTCCAGCCACCACAACAGAAACGAGATCTTCGTGTCCAGAATCCTGACTCCTGAGCAGATCGAGCTTCGCGAGAAGGTCCGACGGTTCGCGCAGGATACGGTGGAGCCTCGGCGGCTTGAGGCGTTCGAGAACCCTCCGTTTCTGATGGAGATGAACCGCCTGATGGGTCAGGCAGGCATCCTGCGCACGGTCGCTCCGAAGTCTGTGGGCGGCGCCGAGATGGGTGCGATGGGCGGCGTGCTCGTGATCGAAGAGCTCGCGCGCGAGTGCCCCGCGATCGCGATCGGCGCGATGAACCAGATGCTGTTCCCGCTCAACATGTTGTCGAACGAGGCCGCGACCAAACGGTGGTTCGATGGGGCGGTCAGTGGCGAGATCAACGTGTCCTCCGCCTCCAGCGACCCAGTCGGCCTGGCCAACTACGCCGAGCAGCCGGACATCGCGAAGCGCGACGGCGACTATTACGTGCTCAACGGTGTTCGCTACTTCGCGACCCAGGGCATCTTCGCCGACATGGTCGGCGTCTCGGGCCTGGTCGACGGCGACATGCACACGTTCTGGATCGACACAGCAACCGATGGCGTCACGGTCAGCCCGATGCCCAAGATGGGTATGGGAGCTCCGTGGGGCCGCTTCGAGCTGAACGACGTGAGAGTGTCTCCGGAGTTCGTCACCGATCTCAGTCGTCTGGTCAAGGGACGTCAGCTCGCGAACGTCGCCGGACTCGGCAAGGCGTCCACGCACTTCATCAGCGCCATGGCGCTCGGACTCGCCGACGGTGTCTGGCACAAGACCGAGGCGTTTTTGCGCCAGCGGACTGCCAACCACCAGCCGCTGGCTTCGATGCAGGCCCTGCAGCACAAGCTCGTGCGCATGAAGCAGAACATCGAGGCCTCGCGCTCGATGCTCTACGACGCGACCCAGCTGGTCGACGCCGGCCAGGGTGACAGCGTCCTGGACCATCTCCTCAAGCCATTTGTCACCGAGATGGCCGTCGAGGTCGCGCAGGAGTGTGTGACGCTGCACGGCGGCCGCGGTTACCAGCGGTCAGAGGGCATCGAGATCTACCTGCGTGACGCGGTCGGGTGCTTGATCGGCGAAAGCACAACGGACATGCACTACTCGACCGTGGCATACCTTCTGGACCTACCCGGCGCCGCGCCCGGCGCCCCCTGACGCAGGCTCTGGCACACCCAGCAATCAGCCCGTCGGTTGACGTTATCAACGCCTCAACCGACGGGCTGACGGGGTCAGCGCCAACCCCACATAGGGGCTCGTTTACTCAGGTGTTGAACACGTGGTGCAACAGGACCATGTAGTCCTCGCGGCGCACCGCGGTGGGATTGCTCAGGATGTCACGGTTGACCATGACCATCAGATCACGCCGGACGATGGACTGCGCACGATCTGCCGCGGCAAGTGCCGCGGCGATCTGATCGGCCTTGAGGTCGGTGCAGTAGATCGGAGTACCCGGCTGCTGCCTCCACGACTGCTCGAGCGGACCGGCGTCGAAGGCATCGAAGCCGGTTGTCTCGACCAGCGCCATGGCCACGGCTCGGTGTGAGTCATTGTCCGCGGCAACGGGGACCGCCACACGATCGGGGTGGCCCGCGTAGGTCGCCCACTTGTCGAACGACAACGTGTTGATGGCGTTCCAGGCCTTCGCCACGCTGCGGCCGAACTGCTCGCTGACCCAATGGCTCTCGATCTGCCCCTCGTCGACCGCCGCGATGTTGCCATCGCGGTGGGGGTAGTAGTTGGACGTGTCGATGACGATGACATCGTCGGGGAGACGCTTGACCAGCGGCGCGATGTCCGGAATACGCGCATAGGGAACCGAGGTGATCAGGACCTCCACACCATCGACGACCTCACCGGCCTCGACGCCCCTCGCCCCGGTGCTCAACGCGCGTGCCGGCAGTGTCTCCGGCCCACGGGAGTTGGCGACGGTGACATCGTGCCCCGCGGCGGCCAGTCGGTGCGCAACAGTAGTGCCGATATTGCCGACTCCGAGTATGCCGATTCTCATGGTGTTCTCCTTGTGCGTGGTTGGCGAGGCTGGGACGCAGGCAGCGTCAGCGCGCCCGGGCAGTCTCTTCGCGCACGAAATCACCGATGCGGTCGATCGCTTCACGGCCCTCAGGAAGGAACGAGGCGAAGAGGGTCCAGACATGCAGCATGTTGTTGTACTCGTGATATCTCACACGTGCGCCGTCGCGCTCGAGCTTCGCGGCGAGATGGCGCGAATCGTCGAGCAAGACCTCCGCGTCGCCAACCAGTAGAAGGCACGGGGGCAACCAGCCCAAATCGGACAACATCGGGAAGGCCTCCGGCGCCTCGCCGGGCCCGCGCCCGCCGAGGTAGTGCGCGGCAGCTCGCGATATGCCCGGCTGCGACACGATGGGATCGAGGTGCGCTCGCTCCTGATAGCTGGCATTGGAGGCCGTCAGATCGACCAGCGGGGAGACGAGGACGAGGCAGCTCGGCAACGGTGAGCCCTCGCCATGGAGCACCATCAGGGAGCTGAGTGTCAGGCCGCCACCGGCCGAGTCTCCGATGACAAAGCACGATGCGGATCCAACCTCGTCGATCGCTGCACTGATCACCTGGCGGGCGTCGTCGATCGCTGCGGGAAACGGGTGTTCGGGAGCCAGACGGTACTCCGGGACGAACATCCGGGCTCCCGTCGCGTGGGAAACGTCCGCAGCGTAGGCCAGGTAGCCCTTGGCAGAACCGATGATATAGCCGCCACCGTGCAGCATGATCCCGATGCGATCGGGGGCCGCGTCAGCGTCGACCCAATAGCCATCGACGCCACCGAACCTGGCGGCTGTCACCGTCGCGTCAGCACGAATGGGCAGCTTGGCGAGCACGGACTCGTAGCCGTCGCGGCGCTCCTGCAGCGTGCCCCCGCCTTGAGCGGGCAGGGCCTCCTGCAACAGGGCCCTTGCGCGGTCGATCGGCGTCTCGTCTGATGGAACCTGGTCCATCAGCTGCTGTGCTCTCCGACTGACGCCCTGGCCGCCTGATAGCTCTCGAGCTCCTCAGGAATCTCCGCGTCCCGAGGTGCAGACCCCGGGATGCGAATACGCTGCCGCCCGGACAAGCTGCGACCGAGGTCATCGTGGGACGAGAAGTAGTGATAACGCAAACGACGCTGCGCGAACAACCAGCGACCATCCTCCCACCGGTACTCGTCGTCATAGCGATACGAGGCCAGCATCCGACGTCGATCCACAGCCACTTCGCCGTGTCCCATCTGCACACCGACCGCAGTGCGCGCACCGAGCGCCAGATCCACCACATGTTGATGCACGGTGTGAACCGTCATCGAATAGTGCTCGAGGATCTGGGCGAAGAATTGCTGCAGCTCGTGGCGACCCGTGTGGGAGCTCCCCGCCCTCAAGAACGTGGCGTCCTCGGTGAACAGACTCAGCACGCCGTCCAGGTCCTGGCTGTCAACCAGGATCGGATAGGCAGCACCCAGCTGCTGGATCGCGTGCAGGTCTGCCAGACGCTGCACATGTGCCAACTCTGTGCCGCCCTCGATGTGCGGGCTGGCACTGGCTTGTGTGAGATCCAACGTCATTGTTCGTCTCCTTGCGGCAGTAGATGGCTCCGCGCGTCAGTCAGCGGTGGTCGGTTGCGGTCCGGTGTACGTCACTTGATCACTGGGGACGTGGCGCCATTTGTTGCCCTGGTCCTCCTCCTCGATGAAGTGCGCAGCCAGGGACAGGGTGCGTGGCGTCATCAGCAGCGGTCGCGCGAGACGCGGATCGAGATCCAGATCGGACAGCAACGCAGCCGAGACCCCGTCGATATTGATCGCGATGCGCCGTCCGATCACTGACGCCAGCTCAGCCTCGATGGATTCGAGGAGGAGGCAGTGATCGCCGTACACCCCGTGTTCCTTGGCGATCGCCAGAAGCAACGGAGCACGCGGGTCGACGTCATGGTGCGGGTGACCGAAACCTTCGATCGGCTCACGAGCCGCCCGCCGTTCGGCAACAAAAGCCTTGGCTCGTGCACGGATCTCGTCGTCACGCTCGCTACCCGAGCCCTCGACGTCTGCCACGGCACCGCGGAGCCATCCCGCGATCTGCTCGCCGGCTCCGCCGTGGTGATCACCGACCGTCAGCAGGCCCGCGGCGATCCCGACCTGGATGGGATTGCCGTACGAAGCCATCATCCGTGTCACCGTGGTCGTCGGCGAGATACCGTGCTCCATCACCGAGACCATGATGGCCTCAAGCACCTGCGCCTGGCCCTTGGTCGGCCATCGACCGCCGACGACGAGATATGCGAGCTCCCCGAAGCTGCGCTTGCCGATCATTGAGGTCAGCAGCTCACCGCGGATCAGGACGTCGTCGTCCTGCACCTCGGCGATGCCAGTGGACCATTCATCGGTAGTAGACGCCATTTGCGGCTCTTTCTCTCGTGGGATCTCGTCGTCAGCGGTGATCGGTTGGTCAGGAGACCGGTTCGACCGCACCTGGCCTGCGGAACGTCTTGCCGTGCTTGTCCAACGCCGCTTCGAAGGCCGGGATGGTGTCGGACCCGATCAGCTTGAGATCACCGAGGTAGTCGTACAGGTTCAGGCAGATGCCGTCGACGTCGTTGAGCGCTGCCCAGTCGGCCAACTGCGTGCCGGCGTCTGCGGCGCTCGCGATGATGGCATCCCCCAGCAGGTACTTGCGGACCCCGTCGGGAGCGTCGAGGCGCTCGGTGGCGACCTCGACGGTCGCTGCGCCGCTGGCCACCATCATGTTGCGAAGTGCACCCCGGTCGGCTCCGTCGATGATCTGCTGAGCGCGATCCTCGGCCTCGGCCGTGGTCGCGCCGAGGATGACGGCCTTGGTGGCGATGATGCCGGTCTGGCTGCCGACGTCCGCACGGACCTGGCGGAACTTCTCTGCGCTCTCGCCATAACAGAAGATGTAGTCAGCGCACTCGGCCGAGAACTTCATGCCGGTGTAGGACTGACCCGCGTTGACGATCAGCGGCGACACCTGCATCGGACGGGGCCGACCCGCAGCCTTGTTGATCTTGAAGTAGTCACCGTCCAGCGTGGCCTCGCCGTCGCGCCAGATCATCTTGACGACCTCGAGCCACTCCCGGGTGTACCGGTAGCGCTCCTTGTGGTCGAGCAGCTCGACTCCCATCGCGGCGAACTCATGCGCACCCCAGCCACTGACCACGTTCAGACCCCACCGGCCGCCTCCGATGTGGTCCAGTCCCGCACCGAACTTCGCGGCGACCACAGGGTTGTGCAGGTTGGTGTTCACCGTGGTGAGCAGCGTGATCTTCGAGGTCGCTGCCAGCAGCGCGGCGGTCAGCGTGATGGTCTCGAGGCTGGCACCTCGCCACACGATCTCGTCGCCCGCCAGACCCGCCCAGCGCGCGGCGGGGAAGGCGAAGCTCATCCCGACCTCTTCGGCCGCCAGAACCGTCTCGAGGTTGTATTGATACGTCCATTCCGAGGGATTGGGCGCCGTCGTCGGCCACTCGCCGTAAGCCTGGTTGGGCTGGAAGATGCCAAGCATCACCGAGTCCGCCACGGGCGACAGGGCGCGCTCGACACTGTGCTCCAGCTCAGGCCGTGTCGCCGGGTTGGAGCTGTCAGGGTAGTACTGCATCAGGAACCTTTCTGCATTTCGAGGGGGCTCTCGAGATCCTCGGAATCGCTCAACGAACCGCTCAGGATCAGGTCCTCACGGAACCCCTGACGCTCTCGCCACTCGTCGATCTGCGTGCGGAAACCGATGGTGCCGCCGGGGTAACCGGCCGCGACAACCGGGACATCGTTGCCGCCGGAGCGACCCTCGTTGTTGTAGTAACCGGGCGTGCACTCGAGCATAACCTTGGCGATGTCAGCACCACCGCGCATCGCGTCCTGGTGCTCACCCCAGCCCAGCTCGGCTTCGCGCTTGACCTCCATCGACGTCACACCCGACTCGGTCAGCGTCGAGATCAGGTCGACGACGTGATTGGCCTGGATGTGCATGCGGTACGGGATGTTGAACGTCGTGGCCGACTGACGGCTGCTGCCGATCACAAACATGTTCGGGAAGCCGTGGGTGTAGAGGCCGTGCAGCGAGCTGAACTGTTCGCCACCCCACTTCTCGTCCAGGGTGAGTCCGTCGCGTCCGATCACGTTGTACCGGCCGGACTGCGACGGCGACTTGGCGAACGACTCGAAGCCCGTCGCGTAGATGATGCAGTCGACCTCGTACTCGACGCCCCCGAAGTGGATGGCGTGCTCGGAGATGCGCTCCGGGCCCTGACCATCGGTGTTGATCAGCGTCACGTTCGGCTGGTTGAAGGACTGCAGGTACTCGTCGCTGAAGCAGGGGCGCTTGCAGAAACGGCCGTAGTACGGCGACAAGCCCTCGGCAGTCTGCGGGTCGTCGACGATGTCGGCGATCCGTTTGCGAATCCGTTCCATCTGCTGGAAGTCGATCGCCTCCATGGCCTCGGCGGCCTCTTCCGGCGACATCTCGCGAGCATCCGGGCGACCCCAGACTTCCTTCCACTGATCATCGATCAAGACCCGGTCGGGGCTCTTGCCCTCGAGCACCAGGTCGAAGTTGGTCTGACGATCAACCTGCCAGCCTTCGGACAGACTCGACCACCACTGCGGGTCGGTTGGGCCGTTTCCTCGCGTGTCGATGATCGACGGCGTCCGCTGGAAGACAAACAGTTCCTTCGCCGAATCAGCAACGCGCGGTACCACCTGCACCGCGGTGGCTCCCGTGCCGATCAACGCGACGCGCTTGTCGGCCAGACCGTCCAAACCGCCATTGTTGTCGCCGCCGGTGTATTCGTAGTCCCACCGGCTCGTGTGGAACGAGTGACCCTCGAAGCTCTCGATGCCGGGGATACCGGGGAGCTTCGGCCGGCTGAACATCAGACCCGAGGCCAGAATCACGAAACGCGAGCTGAGTTCGTCGCCACGATCGGTGGTGATGTCCCACCGCTCACGCTCCTCGTCCCACTTCAGCTCGGTCACACGCGTCTGAAAGAGCGCGTCCTTGTACAGGTCGAAGTGCTTCGCGAGCTTCTTGGCGTAGCCCCAGATCTCGTCGGTGCGTGCATAACGCTCCGACGGCATGTAACCGACGTCCTCGAGCAGCGGGAAGTAGATGTAGGACTCGATATCGCACCGTGCGCCGGGGTACCGGTTCCAGTACCACACGCCACCGAAGTCGCCAGCGTCTTCGACGATCGCGAGCTCCAGGTCGCCGGCCTTGCGCAGCATGGACGCCGCCGTCAGACCGCCGAATCCACCACCCAGGATCAGGACGTCAACGTCACGCCTGACCGCTTCACGCTCCCGGTGTGGGGTGAACGGATCACGCAGGTACTCCGAGAAGGGATCAAGCTTGACGTACTGCGCGGTCCCTTCGGAGCGAACTCGCTTGTCACGCTCCTTGAGGTACCGCTTGCGCAGCGACTCTCGCTCTTCCTTCTGCACGACGCCTTCACCCTCGGAACTCATCCACAATCCTCCAGTCATCCATTGCCTCGCCTTGAACTGCCCCGCTGAGCACGCGACACCCGCGTGGCGGGGCCCTCGCATTGTCAAGGACATCGTGGAATCGCATCCACTCGAAAATGGTATCGTATCCAACTCGTAAAATCGAGAGGCTTTCCAGTCAATGTCTTCAGTACCCCCACCAAGAGCCGAGCGCTCGGCCCCAGTAGACATCGTTTCGCGAAAGCACAGCCCGCGGCATGCCAAAGCGGTCGGCCTCTCTCGGGGCCGACCGCTTGGTCGATAGCAACCAAAGGCCTGATGGCTCAGCGACTGCCGTTGATGTGCTCGGGCTTCCAGCGGAGCAACCTCGACTCCAGGAGTCGGATCGCGCCCATCAGAGCGATGCCCATGATGGCGAGGACCGCGATACAGGCGAACACGCCAGGCGTGTCGAACTGGCTCGAGGAACGGATCAGGACAAAGCCCATCCCCTGGTTCGACGAGAGCATCTCGGCTGTCACCGCTGACACCAAGGCGAACGGACCAGACACACGCAGGCCTTCGACGATGAAGCTGGCTGCCGAGGGCAGGATCGCCTTGCGGCAGATGCTGAGCTTGCCGGCTCTCATCAGCTTCATACGATCGATGACCTGGACATCGACTTCCTTGACCCCGGCGAAGGTTGCGTAGAACACCAGGAAGAACACGATGCTCGCCACGAGGGCCAGCTTGGCGCCGTCGCCGATGCCGAACCAGAGCAGAAAGACCGGCACCAGCGCAAGACGCGGAGTCGAGTACAGAGCAGCCAGGAACGGCGAGAGCACATCGGCGAGATAGCGGTTCAACCCGAGCACGAGTCCGGCCAGGAATCCGCTGGTGGCGCCGATCGTGAATCCGATCAGCGTGATGCGGTAGGTCAGCAGGATATTGCTCCACAGCAGACCGCGGGACTCGAAGTTCTTCAGCGCCTCCCAGATCTCCGACGGTTTGCTGACTGTGTACTGATCCAGGAACTTGCCCGATTCACCGTCGAATCCCGAGCCCAGCTCCCAGATGATCAGGATCAGGGCCAACAGCCCGATCTGAGAGCCGAGGATGAGCAGGCGCCGACCCGTGAACCACGTGGCCGCCTTCGACGAGCGCTTATTGGTCCCACGCCGCTGTTTGGGCGCTCCGCCCGGTCCCGGTTCAATGGATCGCTGGCGTGCCTCTTCCACCGCTGGGGCGACAGGTGCAGTCATCACTTTGCTCCGCTCACGTTGATCTGCGTCTCCAGCAGGTGCCAAAGACGCTTCCAGGTGTCGATGAATTCCGGGGTGGAACGCAGTTCCATGAGGTCGCGCGGGCGATCGAGTTCGATGTTCTCCACATGCAGGATGTGACCCGGGGCAGCGCCGAACACCACCACACGATCGGCCATGAGGATCGCCTCTTCGAGGTCGTGCGTGACAAACAAGATGGTCTTGCGCTCGCGACCCCACATCTCCAGCAAGTCCTCCTGGAGCTGGGTGCGAAGTAGCGCGTCCAGCGCGCCGAACGGTTCGTCCATCAGCAGGGTGTGCGGCTCGTAGACCCAAGTCTGCGCCAACATGGCGCGCTGCCTCATGCCTCCCGACAGCTGCGAGGGGTAGTGCTGCGCGAACTTCTCCATCCCGACCCTCTGCAGCACCTCCGCTACTCGCCTCTTGCGATCAGCCTTCGGGATCTTGTGCAGTTCCAGCGGAAGCGCGATGTTCTTCTCGACCGTTCGCCAGGGCAGCAACGAATCCTTCTGGGTCACGTAGCCCACGTCGGTGTTGATGTTGCGGACCTCCTTGCCCATGTAGGACACGGTCCCCTCGCTCGGGGTCAGCAGTCCCGCAGCCATGTTGAGCAGGGTGCTCTTGCCACATCCGCTGGGACCGATGATGCAGACGAACTCGCCCTGGCGGACTTCGAGATCGATGTCTCGTACCGCCACGAAGGATCCGGATGGGCCGGTGAACGTCCGCGCCACGGATTCATACTGCAGTTGGAACCCCCCCTCTGATGCGGGGGTGCTCGATGTCACCGGGGGTGCTGTGGTCGACTTCGTCATCGCTCGTCTCACATTCGCGCTGGTCGGCAGGTCGGTTGGGACTCGAGGTCGAACCCGAGAGTTCGGCGAGTCCGGGCACGTCGCCACGCGGGGTGATCCGCGTCACGGACGACCTCGGACGCTACCCGCACTTGAATACGATGTCAACGCGAGACGTGATCTGCGACACCAGAGGGTGAGAACGATGTACGGATCGTGGACAGCGCCGCGCCGAAAGCCATGTTGTGGCGGTCTGCAGACGCGAGATGGTTACGTATTCTTAACGTGAGCCTGAGTAGGGGGTCGGCCAGGCTCAGGGGCCTCCGACCACCTGGGCGCGCCGAGGCGCCTCCCGGAGTCAGCCGACCGACTCAGGCTCCCAGCGGGGACACGTCCGCGACGTCCTGGGCCACGACGCTCAGCCTCTTCACAAACGTTCGGATCTCGTCCTGGCTGAACCGGCCGGGCATCTCGTAGATGACGCGGTCCACGCCGAGCTCGACGTAGCGATCGATGTAATCGAGCCGGCCCATGTTCAGGGTGATGTCCATCTGCCTGCCCGCTGCGGCGGCCCGTTCGCGCAACTCGGTGATTCGGTCTCCCAAGCCGTCGAACGTGTCATCAGTGTGACCAGGGATCCAGCCGTCGGCGTGGCTCAAGGTTCGATCGAGCACCGTGGGCCCCATACCGCCCATCAAGATCGGCGGATGGGGATGTGTGAGCGGCTTAGGCCATTGGAAGATGGGATCGAAGTCAACCTGCTGACCGTGATACTCCGCCTCGTCGTTGCTCCAGATCGCCTTCATCGCGTCGATCCGCTCCAGCATGAGCCCGGTCCGCTTCTTCATGTTCACGCCGTGGTTCTCGAGCTCTCCGGCGTTCCACGTCGTGCCGGCACCGACCCCGAACACGAAGCGTCCGTTGGTCAGACGATCGATTGTCGCGACCTCCTTCGCCGTGATGATCGGGTCACGCTGCACGACCAGACATATTCCCGTGCCGAACGCGACGGTCGAGGTCACCGCTCCCATCATGGCGATCACCATCAGCTGATCGTAGTTGCGGTAGTACTCGCGGGGCATGCCCCCGGGAGCGTGGGAGTTTACGAAGTTCTGGTCATGATCGCTTCCGTCGCCGCCGTAGTTGATCCTGTCCGACTCGGGCACGCGTGCGGCAACCGGCACGTGGGTGTGATCGAGGAGCCAGATCGACTCGATACCTTCGTCCTCGACCATGCGAGCGAAGTCGAGCGGTTCGAAGGTCTCGTCGGTGGCGTGAAAGTGGACACCAGTCTTCATCTGTTCTCCTTGACAATGTGAGGTGGACGTTGCACCCGATGACACCGACCCTGCGCGTCAGGGCACATCATTGGCGAGGATGAGGGAGGCGGCCGCCATGAACATCCCACCCACGCCCTGGACGAAACTCGTGCGAAGCCCCGGGACCTGCGCAGCGGCCTCGCCGCGCACCTGCCTGACGGCCTCCTGGATCGCGAACATCCCGTACATGCCGGTGTGGGTATAGGAAAGCCCGCCACCGTTGGTGTTCATAGGCAATTGACCGCCCGGCGAGGTGTGCCCTTCGGCGATGAACGCACCTGCCTCACCCCTGCCGACGAAACCGAGGTCTTCGAGACCGAAGATCGGCAGGTGCGCGAAGGCGTCGTAGACCATCAGGTGGTCGATGTCCTCGGGGCTCATGCCTGCTTGTCTGAACGCTTCGGCACTGGAGGTCCTGAAGGCGCGCGACGAGGTGAAGTCACCCATCTGCGAGACCACGGGATGTTCCGATGCTTCCCCGGTGCCCAGCACGTGCACGGCTGCACCGGGGAGGTCCCTGGCCCGCTCGGCGGACGTGACAACCAGCGCGCCGCCACCGTCGGTCCTCAGGCAGCACTGAAGGCGGTGAAATGGGTAAGCGATCATCGGCGAGGCGAAGACGTCTTCCTCAGTGATCAGATCGCGCTGCGCAGCCCGAGGGGTGAGATTAGCCCACCGGCGTTGCGCCACCGGCACCGACGCAAGCTGTTCGTGCGTCAGGCCGGTCTCCTTCATCATCCGCAAGACGGGGATCGTGAAGTTCGAGTACATGCCACCCACGCCGTACGGCGTCTCGTACTGGCCCCAGGGGCTGAACGGCTCGACCTGATACGGGTACTGGTTGTTCTGCGACCGACCAGACTCACCGTGGGTGATCAGCACCGTCGACGCCATACCCGTCGCAATGGCAGCTGCCGCATGCCGGACGTGCATGAGGTATGAGCAGCCTCCGACACTGGTGTTGTCCACCCACCTTGGCGCGATGCCGAGGTCGTGAGCGACGTCGATCGGGTAGTTTCCCGTTCCCGCAATGCCGTCGATGTCGTCGATCGAGACTCCGGCGTCGTTCATCGCATTGACCGCGGACTCGACGTTCAGTCGCAATGCCGAGTGGGTGGGGACATGGCCGATCTCGTCGGTCTCGGCGGCTCCGACGATCACCACCTCGCCCGGCTTCATGCGGCAGCCTCCTGCGCTGCTGGCCGGAACACCGGCACGGCCCAGTCGCCCCGCTCCTCGAAGTCCACCCTCAGCGGCATGTCGAGAATCAGCTCCTCCGGTACGGGGTCGACGTCGACCAAGGAGGTCATCATCCGCGGGCCTTCGGCCAGCTCGACCACGGCGATGGGGTTCGGGCCAGGGCCGAATCCGGGCGGCGGACGATGGTCGATGATGTACGAGTAGAGGCTCGCGTCACCGCTGGCACGGAACCATTCGACCGGACCGCCGGTCACAAACGGCGAGTAGGTTCGCGGGTAGAAAAACGCCTTGCCGGTTGTGGTGCATCTCTGGATCCACAGCTCCCCGGCTGTCGCGCGTTCCCAGAAGAACAGGGCTTCGGGCGTCGGTTCGGGCACGGGCTTGTCTGTCATGGGCAAAGCCCCTCTCGTCGGGTCGGCCGGTGGCCAGCGGTTGTGGTCATGTCGTGGCCATCGTCATCGGTATTGAGCCATCACACGCGGCAACATCGGCTCACCTTGGGCCGCGAGTCCCTCGCGCAGTAAGACGTCGACCTCGTCCTCGGTGACACCGGCAGCTGCGAGCACCTGCCTGGTGTGCTCGCCCAGCCCGGGTGGCCGCAGCGGCCCTGCCACAGTGGTGCGGTCGAACGTGGCGAGGCGGCCGAGACTCATGTAGCGGTATCCGTCCGGGAGCTCCACCGGATACGTCGCCTTGGCCTCCACGAACAGCGGGTCACTGGCGACGTCTCGCGCCCAGCGCGCCGCCGTCGCGGCGATCCCGACGGACGCAAGCCTTGTGACAAGATCATCGCTGCGTCGCGTCGCGGACATTGCAGTGATCGCCGCGTGCGGGTCTGCGATGAAGGCTGTCGAGTCGACACCGAGGTCGGCCCCCACCACATTCTTCAGGGTTTCGGGGTCGGTCTCCACACGGATCCACCCGTCGAGCGACTCGTAGAAACAACGGTGCGCGCCATCGCCGCGGAAGTCACGCCCGCCACGGCGTACGGGCTCTCGCCCCTCGTATTGCACCAGCGTCTCACTCTGCAGGTACGTTGCCGTCGCGGCCAGCGAGACAGAAGCGTGCTGGCCTTCACCTGTACGGCTGCGGTGGCACAACGCGATGACACTCGCCAGGGCCGTCAAGGTTGCGGCACCGGTGTCGTTGACCGCCAGAGAGAGCATGACCGGCTCGTCATCGCCGCCCTGCAGCTTCTGCATCCCGGTGAGCGCGCCGAGGACAGGGTCGAACCCCGGCCGCTCCGCCAGTGGTCCGACCGCACCGAAGCCGGTGATCGAGGCGGTGACTATTCCCGGTCTGGATGCGGAGAGCTGTTCGTGGTCGATGCCCAGCCGGGTCAAGACGCCCGGCCTGAAGTTGTCGATCACCACATCGGCCGTGTCGAGGATCGCACGCATCGCGGCGGCCCCACGATCGGCACGAAGATCGATCGCCACACTGCGCATGCCGTCGTTGAGATGGAATCCGTGGGTCCGCCACGGATCACCCGCGATCGGCTCGACCTTGATGACCTCGGCGCCCAGCTCGGCCAGCAGCCTCGCCGCGAAAGGACCCGCCACAAAGGCACCGAGACTGATGACGCGGACTCCGGCCAGCGGGCCACCTCGCGTTTCGGTCGCAGATACCGGCGACGCCGGCCGGATGGGCCAGTCGACATCGCTCCACGAACTCGCGCCCACCTGTGGGGCCATACGGTCGGCGTGGGCAGGCGTCGCGGAGAACGAGAGTGGAGATGCTGGCATGACAACAGGACCCAGTCGAGGGTGCTCGACGTCGACGCGACCGCCCATCGCCTTGAGATGCGGATGATCGAGCCATTCCTGCGTGGTCAGGACAGGCGCAGCAGGGACGTCGATCCGCTCGAGTTCCGCCAGCCAGTGTTCGCGGCCGGCCGTGGCGAATGCAGCAGCGAGCCGCTCGCGCACCCACGAATTCTCGGGGAGGAAGGTCCTATCAGTGTCACCGGCGATGCGCGGGTCGTCCAAGATGTCGTTGGCATCAAGCAGGTCGAAGACGCGACGTCGCATCGCGTCCGGCAGAGCACCGACGAAGAACCACTCGCCGTCGGCTGACTGGTAGGTCGTGTAGGCCGGGTTCGGTCCGCCGGATCCGAGCGCGCGCGATCCGATGGGCGAATCGGGTTCGAAGACCAGCAGATGTGGAGCGAATACCGCGAAAGCCTGCGGACCAGACACGGTGACGAGCTGGCCTCGGCCACTGCGATCGCGCTCCAACACTGCGGACAGCGCCGCCGTGGCCGCCCAGGCCGCCTGCATGTAGAGCAGCTGCGGCTCCACCAGATCAACCGGCCCACCCGCGAAGGAGCTCTGATTCATCGCCAGACCGACAGCTGCGGACAGCAAGCCAGCCGACTCTTTGCCGCCCAGCCACGGGGCAGGCCCCTGCCAGGCGGGGACTTCAAGGACAACCAAACCCGGGTTCTCGTCGCGGAGGTGGTCCAGCCGCACACCCCATACGTCGAGATCGGCAACGTCGCTGACGATCAGCACGTCCGCGCGGGTCGCCAGTTGTGTCAGCGCCGCGCTTGATCGGCCTGCTTGGTCGAGTACCACGCTGCGCTTGCCTCGGTTCCACATGTGGAACCCCGCCCTGGCTCGACCCGTGTCACCGTCTGGACGCTCGACCTTGACGACGTCGGCGCCGACATCGGACAACAACATGCCGACCATGGGGCCTACCACGTCCTCGGCGAGTTCAACGACCCGAAGGCCCTCCAACGCGTGCATGCGGCTCAGACCCTCCACGTCAGCGCGGTCATACCGGCATCCGGATTGGAACCTGTGCCAGATCTTTGAAGTACAGCTCCATCTGGGTGCCGACGGTGTCGACCGTCCATGGTTCCTGGGAGTTGAGCACGCGTACCTGAGTCGGAATGTCGTAGAGCGCGACACTGTTCGCATGAGCTGCGATGACGCGGCCGTTCAGCCAGGACGACTCGGGTCCGGCGACGTAGGAGACCACCGGTGCCACCTTGTCGGGAGTCATCGCTGCCCACGCTGCCGGGTCCATGCCGCGCTGATCTTCCGGGACCGATTCGGAGATCCTGGTGTTTGCCCCGGGAGCGATCGCATTTGTCGTCACGCCGTATCGGGTCAGCGCATTAGCGCAGGACATCGTGAGTCCCACGATTCCCATCTTCGCGGAGGCGTAGTTGGGCTGGGTCGCGGCGCCGTGCAGTCCGGCCACCGACGTGAAGTTGATGATGCGGTTCTCGGCCTCTGCGTCCCGCAGCGATCGCCAGTGCACAGAAGCGTGCTTGATCATGTTGTAGTGGCCCTTGAGGTGGACATCGACTACGGCATCCCAGTCGTCCTCGCTCATGTTGAAGATCATCCGGTCCCGCAGGATGCCGGCGGCGTTAACCAGGATGTGCAGGCCGCCGAACTCCTCGATCGCGCCGCCGATCAGCGCCTCCACTGCCTCGTAGTTCGACACGTCCGCGCCGTTAACCGAGGCCGTGCCCCCGGACGCCTGGATCTCGTTCACGACGTTCTGGGCGGGAGACAGGTCGACGCCTTCACCCGTCAGGTCCGCGCCGAGGTCATTTACGACCACGGCTGCTCCTTCAGCGGCCAGCTGCCGGGCGACTGCGGCTCCGATGCCACGTCCTCCCCCGGTCACGATCGCGACCTTGCCTGTCAGTCGTGACATGCTTCTACCTTTCATCGGGTGTCTTCGCATAGCGCGCATCGGCGCACGCGTTGATCTCGAACGGTGGGGGCGCTCACCGGTACCGACTCGAAGGCCTCGGCGAGCGACGCAGAGTGGCGTACGTCACGCTGCACGAGCACGCTAGCCATGTCTGCATACGATGTCAACAGCCTGTCTGCATACGATGCCAGCACAGCCGGGATCTCGGCCCAGAAGAGCCCAAGTGCAGATCGATACTTGCCGCGGGACCTCCGGACACACCGTTCGCGGCCAAGGGGGTGTCGACAGCACCGCGGCCGAGCGCAATGCGCTCGGCCGCGGTGGTGACCTATATCGGGCGGGATCGCCCTGCTGTGGACAGCGCCTACTTGACCTTCTCCGCGAAGCTGTTGTCGATGACGTCATCGAACGTCACCTTCAACGGCTTGTCCGAGATCACCGCCGCCACCTTGAGAACGACATCCCATGTCTCCTTCGACGTTGTGTAGTCGTCGGTGAACAGCGCCTGCGTCGCCGTGGTCGAGTCGTCGTAGATCTTCTGGTCCATCTCCGACCCGAGCTGATCCTTCAGCGCCTTGTCGTCTTCAGCGCTGATTCCTGCACGAAGCGACTTCTGCGCCTCGCGCAGGCCGTTGAGGAAGGCCTGAATCGCCTCCGGATCCTTCTTGATGAACGCATCGGTCGTGGCGATGTTGACGTACGGGATCGCGTTGAGCGATTCCGTTCCTGCCATGTCCGTCAGCTTCCAGACGACGCCTACGCCACGAGCAGCAGTTCCTGTCGACGCGCCGCCCAGGGCGCTGACCAGGCCGTCGACCTTCTCGTTGGCCATGGCCGCGACCTGCGAGGGGATGTCAGGCATCGCCTGGAGCGTGATGTCGTCCTTCTCCGGATCAAGCCCGCGCTCCGACAGCAAGTACCGGAAGGTTGAGTTGATCGAGGAGCCGACAGGGCTGGTGCCGAGGGTCATGCCCTGGAGCGCCTTAAAGAAGTCGCCGATGTCCGACGTCTCCGACAGTCCCGCGGCCCGGAGCTTCTTATCGGTGGCCTCCGTGAAAACCACCTCCAGCGGATAGGGGGCCTGCGTCTCGGCGACAACCTTCAGCGGACGGCCCGCATCACGTGCGCCTGCCACATTCGTCGCCGTGATGATCGACAGCTCGGCATCGCCGGCCAGAAGCGCGTTCAAAGCATCTTGCGAGTACAGCGGGGGGGTCATCTCGACCTTGACGCCGGCCTTCTCGAAGTAGCCGCCCTTGATACCCCAGATGACGTCCTCATACGCAGGGATGTTGCCGGCGCTGGTCACCCGCACGGTCGGCATTCCGCCTTCGTCTGCCGGCGCGTCATCACCGCCACCACATGCGGACAGGCTCAGCGCGAGCACGGACGCCATGAGTGGGGCGAGTACTCGCGCCGCACGGCCCTTGGAGGTAGGTCTGATCATGCGCTTTGTTCTCTCTTTCACGATGGCCCCCGACGATGACGAACTCCACCTGGACCGCCCCGTCTCGACCATGCCGCGCACTCTGCCTGCGCCTGCGCCATGTTCGAGAACATCCTAGAAGAACCGGTGGCTGTTGGTCGGTCGGACCAAGCTGGAGTTCACACGCATCGCCGATCGAGACACTGTCGGGACGACATAGATGGAATGACACAGTGACCTGCATCACGCGCCCGACGGTAGTCGCCCGGTGGATACGATGTCAACCCCGGCCTGGAAACGAATCCAGAAACTTGTTGCACGATAGTGCGGCGCTGCCTCGCCGGCCCGTGACCGGCTAGGGCATCAAGGTCTTTTAGACCAGCGCGCGGCCCGTGGACCCTACTCGCCGTCGACGGCCTGAGCGATCTTGCCGACCTCGCTGACAAACGCCAGACCCTCAGTCTCACTCATGGCAGACGGCAAGGAGTAGACAACACGGTCGAGGCCGAGCTCGACATACTGATCGACGAAGTCGAGGCGGCCGAGGTTGAGGGTCACATCCATCTGCTTGCCAAGCGCCGCTGCTCGTTCACGGAGTTCGGCGATCCGGTCTGCCAAACTCGCAAACTCCGCATCGGTGTGGCCGGGGATCCATCCGTCGGCGTGCTTGAGCGTGCGATCGAGCACCGTGGGGCCCATGCCGCCCATCAGGATCGGCGGATGCGGCTGGGAGAGCGGCTTCGGCCACTGGAAGATCGGGTCGAAGTCGACGTGCTTGCCGTGGAACTCCGCCTCGTCGTTCTCCCAGATCTGCTTCATGGCGTCGATGCGCTCAAGCATGAGTCCGGTGCGCGTCTTGGGATTGACACCGTGATTCTCGAACTCCGCCGCGTTCCACGAGGCGCCTGCGCCGACGCCGAACAGGAAGCGACCACCCGTCAAGCGATCGATGGTGGCGATCTCCTTGGCCGTAGTGATCGGGTCGCGCTGCACAACCAGGCAGATGCCCGTACCCAATTTGAGCGTCGAGGTCACCGCGCCCATCATGGCGAGCGTCATCATCAGGTCGTAGTTGCGGTAGTACTCGCGTGGCATCCCGCCGGAAGTAGGCGAGTTGTCGAAGGTCTTGCCGCTGCCATAGGCGCTCTTGTGCTCGTCGGACACCCGCGAGACCGCCGGCACGTGGGAGTGATCCGGAAGCCAGATCGACTCGATGCCGCTGTCCTCCACCAGCCGAGCAAAATCCATGGGAGGGAATGTCTCATCGGTCGAGTAGAACTTGATGCCCGTCTTCATGAATCCTGCTCCTTAGGTGAGATCTGCCCGCCCGAGCAAAGCCAGCGGCTTCAGCCGACTGCAGATCATGTGAGCTCGCTACGGCTGCGCGAACCTGTCGAGAGTCGCCTGAGGCGACGAGCGTCCCTCACCCGCCGCCTCAGCCAGGTCGTGCCCGAACCTCAGTCTTCGCCGCGCCATTCCTTGAGGATCTCCGGCGCGATGTGGACGGCATGCTGTGGGCCGACCAGCAGGTGCGCCATCGCCACATGTGCGTTGGCGGTGATACGGGCGAAGATGCCGTCCTTGGCGATGATGTCCGATCCCGACCACAGCGTCGCCGTCGAGACGATGTCGTCGAGGACGCGATACAGGTGCAGACTCGCCTGTTCGATGTGCATCACGTGCAGATCGGTCAGGCGGTGTTCTGCGGTGGCGTCCCACAGCTCTCGATACGCGTCCAGCGCGAACGCACGAGCAGATCCGTACAGCGACGTGATACGGACGAAGTCAGCCAGGAACAGCGGGTACTCATCCACCGCGGGAACGTCCCCGCGCCGGCGTCCGCGGGTGGCCTTGACCATCTCCTCGATAGCACGCTTGGCCAGGCCAAGCCCCAGACCGACGTGATGCAACGTGGCCACCGGGATGGCCCCCTGACAGAACGCCGGCTCATTCGGGAAGCCCTCGACGTCCTTGATCGCCATCCACTTCTCTTCGAGCACGTGCTCCTTGACGCGGTACGACCCCGAACCCGAGCCGGGCAGGCCCGAGGGGTTCCAGTCGTGCAACCACTCAACGTTCTCCGGGTCCACCCAGATGAAGATGACCTTTGGCTCTCCGTCCTCGCCGAGGATCACTTCGTGGTTCTCGTCGTACAGTGCCACCCGCGTCACGACCCGCGTGGCCCGCTGCGAGCCGGACCCGAAGAACCTGGGACCGGCCTCGACGAGATATCCGCCGTCAACCGGCTTGGCGCTGCCAAAGGCACCCTGGGCGCCCCCGGATCCGCAGGCCACCCCGTCAGCATTCGGCCCGATCAGCTCGAGGAAAGCCTCCCGCGGCAACATCATGCCCGGGAACAGGGTGCCGGTGAGGTGATTGGCGAACACCCAGCCCGCCGATGCGTCCTGGCGCGCGATCTCCTCGGCAACCTGCAGGTACGTGACATCGTCTACTCCGGCACCACCGAGGTACGTCGGCAACAGCAAGCTGTACAGGCCAGCTTCCTTCCATGCCTGGACAACCTTCTCGGTGATGATCCCGTCCTCGGCGGCCTGCGCTACCTCAGACTCGACCAGCGGTGCCAACGACCGGGCCACCTCGACCCACTTCTGCGCCTCGTCAGGCGTACGATCGGTGCGGCTCTGCGTGTCGGTAACTGACCCCATGATTTCGGCCTCCGTAGGGCAAAAAGTTCAAAAAGTTCGAACGTGGACTGAATGATGCTGAAGTGCTGGTGTGTCAACCGGCAGAGCGCGAAGACTCACAGAACCGGCCGGTGACGCCTCACGCACGAAGACGCCACGCACGCCAGCCTCGGACGTCCCTCACGACGACGGTACGTCGACACCCGACGACTCGCATCCCGCGATCGATGCCGCCACTCACGACGTGACGTCCGGTGTCTGGTATCGAATCGCCAGGTCGCCCCACTCGCGATAACGGATCGTCTCCTGGACGAACTTGGCCGTCGCGGAAAAGTCTTTGACCACCGTGCCCGTCTCCTTGAGCTCGGTCAGAGTCTTGATCGCAGCCTCGTACATCGCATACGACACCGGCACCGGATCGAGGAGGATCTTGACACCGTGTTGTTCTGCCAGGGCACGCTCCTCCGGAGTCGAGCTGCCCAGGCGGATCGGCACCATCATCACCGGTATGCCCGATGCGTCGATGGCCTCCTGAACGTCCTCAAAGGCGAAGTGCGTGGGCTTGATGACGTCCGCACCCGCCTCGGCGAACAGCCGCATGCGGATGAGCGACTCCTCCTTGGAGATCAAGGCGCTGTCGGTCCTCGCGATGATCACCGTGTCCGGATTGCGGCGGGCCTCGACGGCAGCACGGACCCGCTGCACGGCAGCCTCGCGCCCCAGGTGGTGGTTGTCCTTGAACTGCATGACGTCGCCGAGCTTCTTCGGCGGCGTGTGCTTCGGGTACGCGAAGTTGGTGTCCTCGATCATCATGCCCGCGATGCCGGCGGCCTCGGCCAGCTGGACCGCCTGACGGACCTGCAGCGGATTGCCGCCACCGTCGTCGAAGTCGACGATGAGGGGGATGTCGATGACGCGGGTGATGCCACGCGCGACATCGATGATGTCGCGCGTGGAGATCATCGTCATGTCCGGGATTGCGTGATAGGCGATCGACACCGTTACGCCGCCGCCGATCGTCACCGCTTCGAAACCGACCTCTTGTGCTACCCGCGCTGAAAAGGGGTCGTGAATTCCCGGGACCTGGATCATTCCCTCGCCGGCGATCAGCTCGCGCAGTCGAGCGGCCGGAGAGATAGCCCGTCGGGGTGCTTTGATGTCAGCCATTCAACGTTCCTTTACGGGCACAGGTCAGCACGAACCGATCACGTTCAGCTTCATGGTTTGCGGAGGCCGGCTTGGACCATGAGGGGCAGGATGTCGTCTTCCATCTGCTGCAGGCCCTCGTCGTAGTTGACCCAGGAGATCGCGACACCATCGAGGCCGGCGTCGGTCAGTTCCAGCAACGAGGACACGATCTGCTCGGGAGTACCGACCAACGTCATCGCGCCACGACCGGCAGCGAGCCGCTCGATCATCTGACCGTGCTCTTCCTCGGTGACTTCCATGCTCTGCGAGTTCGCTGTGCTCTTATCGAACAACTTCTCGATCGCCGCCACATCAGCATTCTCCCGGTGAACCCACCGGAAGTAGTCCTTAGCTTCCTGCTCGGTCGGACGACACACAATGTGAACCCGGCCGAACACCCGGACCTCACGACCATGCGAGGCCAACGCCTGCTCCTTGATCTCAGCGATCTGGCGCTGAGCGGTCTCCATGTTCTGCAACGACGCGAAGATCAGATCCGAATGCGTCGCAGCGAACTCACGACCCGGACCACTGGTACCAGCGTTCATCAACACCGGATACGGCTCCTGCAGCGGGTGCGGATCAGAGAACGCATCAACCGCGCTGATGTACTTACCGTTGAAGTCCTGCGGACCATCCCCAGTCCACAACTGCTTGAGCAACGTCGTCCACTCATCGGCATACACGTACCGCTCAGCATGCTCCTTCTGAGTCATCCCGAACATCGCGAACTCCTCAGGGAACCAACCCGCGACCACATTCACACCAAAACGACCACCCGACACATGATCGGCCGTCACCGCCATCTTCGCAGCCAACATCGGATGAATCACCGGCACATGCACCGTCGCGAAAGCCTGGATCCGCTCGGTACGCGCCAACAACGCCGTCGCCCACGTGAACGGCTCGAAACTACGCGCCGACAAATTCGCATCACCATCAAAACCGCGCCACCGGGCCACCGGGATCACCGCATCAAAACCAATCCGATCAGCATGCTGCGCCAACCGAAGGCTCTCCTCCCAACTACCCAGAACCTTGCCCTCGACATTGGCCAACGTCACACTGCCGCGCATATTCGTGGCAAACGTCGCCAACTTCAAACGATTCTCATCATTCAAAACCGGCGTCGACCACTTATCAACACGAACATCAACAGCTTCCGATGGCACGCTCAACGTCTCTTCCGTCCTCGATGACAAGATTCCCACCTTCAATAGGCGCTACCCGAGCGTTTCACAGCTCCCGCAAACGGGTAGAACAGGAATCGCAATCGGTTGTGAATACGATACCATAACCACGTTGAAACCGAATCCGCAAGACATTTCTCGAACGTATCCCAGCAAGGAACCGGCCTTGGCGCACGCTCGTCCTCCGGTCCGTTCCTTCGCGAGGGGTGTCCCACCGCGCTGGTCAAACCGGCGACACAGGATGATCACCTGACCGATCGGTCTCCTTGCACGGTCACGTGGAATCTAGACATCGTGGACGTCCCGCAGCGATGCCCAGTCAGGGGAGGTGCCGGTCTTCACGACTACTCCTGGACGGTCACGAGGCGTTGACGGGGCGGTGTCGTGGCCAGCGGTGGTCTCGCCGTCTGGGCGACACGGTAGTCGGGCCCGTACTGCTCCCTGGCCCCCAGGTTTTCGCGCAGAGTGGCGCCTTCGTAGTCACGATGGAAGAGTCCCCGATCCTGCAGGATCGGGACGACCTCGTCGACGAATGTGTCGACACCGTCGCGGTACACGTCGACACAGATCCAGAATCCGTCGACGGCGCCCGATTCGAACCATTCCTGCAGGTGATCGGCTGATTCGGTCGCGGTTCCCACTTTTGGAGGGTGGTCATCGAACACCCCGTGGGCGATGATGTCGCGCACGCTCCATCCCTCGCTGGCGAGCGCGTGCGCCCGCAGGCCGGGAGCCTGGAGCCAGCCCGGCAGGTCAGGGTTCGCAGGACGACGCGGGCCGAACTCGGACGGCTGCAGGATGCGATCGAGGTCGCCCATCGTCAGCGGTACGCCCAACAGATCACCCAGCTGCGGCACCCATTGGGGCAACCGGGATCCCACCAGCGAAGCACGCCGGTCGAGGGCCTCACGTTTGGTCGCGGCGATGGTGGGCTGGAACCCGGCGACAAACTTCACCTCGTCGGGATCGCGTCCAGCTTCGGCCGCGTAGCGTCGGATCGTGTCGCGGGCGGACCGCGCCTCCTCGATCGATCCCGCAAGACCAACCGCCAGATCGGCGTACCGCCCCGAGAGTGCAAACGAGCTGTCTCCCAGACCGGCTTGAACGATGACCGGTTGCCCCTGTTCAGACGGCGGGACGTACAGAGGCCCCCGCGAACTGACGTACGTGCCGTCGAAGCTGACAGGCGCGACCCCGCCAGGCTTCGTGTACTGCCCGCTCGCCTGGTCGTGAAGCCATGCATCGCGGCCCCAACTGCCCCACAAAGACTGGACCAGCTCGATGCTCTCGCCGGCCTGCCCGTAGCGGTCTTCACTCGACATCGCGTCGGCCCCGAAGAAGGCGAGGCTGTCGGGGCGTGCGGACGGCACGACATTCCACCCAGCCCGCCCGTGACTGATGTAGTCGAGGGTCTTCATCTGCTGGGCCATGGTGTACGGATGGCTGAAGTTCGTCGACCCGCTTGCCACGAACCCAATTCGTTCGGTTGCCCTGGCGAGGATGGCCATGTGGACGGCCAGGTCGGGCGAATGTGCCGGGGGGCCGTGTTCGACGTCCACGTCGTGAGGGCCGCCTGGGAAGAAGAGGAACTGGAGCTTGCCGCGTTCCGCGGCCCGCGCATACCCGATCCGGGCGTCGTAGTCCAAGTACTCGGTCGGACTGACCCCCCGAGCACGCCACGCATCAGGCTGCGTGCCGGACGTGTTACCCAACTCCATTCCCAGAATCATCTGTCGTGCCTCCGTGCGAGGCGCCCTGCTCATCACTTGACCGTGACGTCGGAGAAGTCGTAGTCATCGAACGCTTGGCGCGTATTCGTTCCAAGACCGCTGATCTTGTCCGAGCTGGCGGTGACGATGTTGTAGAACGCCGAAATGATGTAGGGGCCTTCGTCGTACATCCGGGTCTGCGCTTCGATGAGGTGTGCGCGCTGCTCGGCGGGGTCGCTGGTGGAAATCGCTGCCTCGTACGCGGCCAAGAACTCGGGGTCGTTCCAGCTTGTCTCGCTTGTTCCCGCGTCGATCGCCTGCGGGCTCATCTGGCTGTTGATCTGAGTGCTGATGGGGCGGCCCTCCCAGGTCGAGGGGGACCACTGCTTCTCGTTCTGCGGCACCGCATAGAACTCGGCGGCCTCCTGCTTCTCCACCTTGATCGTGACTCCCGCCTTGGCGGCAGATGCGGCAAGGAGCGTCGCCATCTCTTCTGCACCCGGCCCGACCGGAATCACCGGCAACGTCAACGTCAGGTTCTCGTAGCCGGCGTCCTTGAGCAGGTCGCGGGCAGCTTCGGGGTCATAGGTGCGTTGGGGCAGCTTGGCGAAGTTGGGATCGGACCAGCCGAACAGATCATTGCCGATCGTCGCGTTTCCGCCGTAGGCGTTGCTCACAATCTGCTCACGATCGATCAGTAGCCGCATCGCCTCGCGCACCCGTGGGTCGTCGAAGGGCTTCATCTGGGTGTTCATGCGGATACCCACCCACGACCCGGAGGGCTCGTTGGACACCGTGAGCCCGCCGCCTTCGAGCTGAGCGATCCCGCTGAACGGGACCCCTGAGATCGCGTCGACCTGGCCGGACGACAATGCGTTCACCCGAGCGCCGTCGTCATTGATCGAGTCGATCTCGACCGAGGCCAGCTTGGGCGCACCGTCCCAGTAGTCGTCGTTGCGCACGAAGGTCGACTGTTCGCCGGGGGTGAAGGACTTGAACGTGAACGGTCCCGTGCCCACCGGCTCCTCGAAGCTTGTCGTCCCGTCCTTGATGATCATCTCGTTGACGTCGACAAGGGTCTCGGGGTACAGGAAGTTCGGCGCCGTGAGCGGGATCTCCAACGTCAGGTCATCAACCTTCTTCAGATTGGCCCGATCCACGTTCGACCAGACATTACTGGCCCAGGTCACGTTGTCGACGTTGTAGTTGACGGTGTAAATGACGTCGTCGACCGTGAGCGGTGTGCCGTCATGCCAGGTGACACCGTCGCGGAGCTTCAGCGTCCAGACCGAGCCGTCATCGTTGGGGGTCAGCGATTCGGCCAGCACATACTCGAAGGTCTGGTCACCCGACCCCATCCGCACCAACGGCTCGAAGATCTGGAAAGCCCGCGCAATGCTGGCCTCAGAGTCCAGCTTTCTGGGGTTGAGAGTTTCTGTGGTGCCGGTGCCGCGCGCTGCCACCCGGAGCGTGTTGTCGGCCGAGGACGCGTCGGAGCTGGATGAGCCAGAGCACCCCGCTAGGGCGCAGACCCCGGTGAGTGCGAAGACCCCCACCACCGCCCGAACTACCGGCCGGCGTCGGCGCGGGATGAACTTCTGCTGAGCAAGCGAATGAGCCATGACCATCCTTGGGTGAGTTGGGGGTGGTGCCGTCTGAACGACGCGCTGGTCGAGGTCCTACTGACTTCTCGACATCGAGTTCGTGAGTGAAAAAGTACGGGCAGAACGGAACGACCCGTTATCGCTGGCACGACAAAAAACTTGTTCAAATGCGCCAGGGGTAGCGGGGCTGATGCGCCGTGGGCAGGCCACGACGGACGCCGATCTCACCGACCGATAGAGCGACCCAGCGCTCAGGCGCTGTGTTGTGCCA
>Ga0075364_10000145_pt1 | contig 31120 bp, 29 predicted proteins | sample EndMetdeltDD1764_FD_71517 | JGI IMG/M metagenome (GOLD analysis project Ga0075364, IMG submission 71517) | Populus endosphere microbial communities from Tennessee, USA - Endosphere MetaG P. deltoides DD176-4 | ecosystem: Host-associated > Plants > Roots > Endosphere | place: USA: Tennessee... | reverse complement strand
CCTCGCTGCCGCTCTCGCCGGCACTCGCTCCCGGCATCGATGCCCTGGGCTATACCACCCTGACCCCGATCCAGGAGCGCAGCCTACCGCCGATCCTGGAGGGCCGCGACGTGATCGCCCAGGCCCCGACCGGCAGCGGCAAGACCGCCGCGTTCGGCCTGGGCCTGCTGCACCGGCTCGATCCCGGCCTGTCGCGCGCCCAGGCGCTGGTGCTGTGCCCGACCCGCGAACTGGCCGACCAGGTCGGCAAGCAACTGCGCCGGCTGGCGACCGGCATCCCGAACATGAAGCTGTCGGTGCTGACCGGCGGCGTCGCGCTGGAGCCGCAGATCGCCTCGCTGCAGGCGCACGATCCGCAGGTCGTGGTCGGCACCCCCGGCCGGATCCAGGAGCTGGCCCGCAAGCGCGTGCTGCATCTGGGCGGCGTGCGCACCCTGGTGCTGGACGAGGCCGACCGCATGCTCGACATGGGCTTCGCCGAGCCGATCACCGAGATCGCCGGCCGCTGCGACAAGCACCGGCAGAGCCTGCTGTTCTCGGCCACCTTCCCCGAGGAGATCCGCGAACTGGCACGGCAGCTGTTGAAGGAGCCGGTCGAGGTCACCGTCGACGGCGCCGACAGCGCCCCGGCGATCGACCACCAGTTTTTCGACGTCGAACCGGCGCACCGGCAGAAGGCCGTGGCCGGGCTGCTGTTGCGCTTCGCCCCGGAATCGGCGGTGGTGTTCTGCAACACCCGCAAGGACGTGGACGAGGTCGCCAACTCGCTGCAGCAGTTCGGCTTCTCCGCGCTGGCGCTGCATGGCGAACTCGAGCAGCGCGACCGCGACGAGGTGCTGGTGCGCTTCGCCAACCGCAGCTGCAACGTGCTGGTGGCCAGCGACGTGGCCGCACGCGGGCTGGATGTCGAGGACATCGACGCGGTGGTCAACTACGAACTGCCGACCGACGTGGCGACCTATCGCCACCGCACCGGCCGCACCGCCCGGGCCGGCAAGACCGGCAGCGCGCTGAGCCTGGTCGCTTCGCGCGAGCTGCCGCGCGCGCAGGCGGTGGAGGCCGAACTCGGCCACAGCGTGCGCCGCTCCAACTCGCCGCTGGCCACCGGCCGCCCGGCGCAGCCGCCGGCCGCGGCGATGACCACGCTGCGCATCGACGGCGGCAAGACCGACAAGCTGCGCCCGGGCGACATCCTCGGCGCACTGACCGGCGAGGCCGGGCTGTCCGGCGCGTCGATCGGCAAGATCGCGATCTTCCCCACCCGCTCTTATGTCGCCATCGCCCGCCAGCATGTCGCCAGGGCGCTGGCCCAGCTGGAAGCCGGCAAGATCAAGGGCCGCCGCTTCCGCGTGCGCAGGCTCTGAGCGTCGTCCGCGGCTGATGCAGCGGATGCGCGGGCCGGATGGTCCGCGCACCGCGGATGAAGCGGCTCCTCATGCGGGCAGCGCCTCGGTTGGCTCCATGCACGAGGCCATTGTGGGTGATCGGTTTCAGCGCGGATCGGCCGATGCATCGCGGCCGATCCGCACGACGCATCCGTTGCGCTCGACAGCGCGACGTTCCCGACGACAACGGGCCACGACTGCTGGCCCCCGGCACCAATCGCCGTCAGGCAGCAGGATGCACACGGTGCGCCGCGCCAGCTTCCACGTGGCGTCCGCAATCAATCCAAGCCGTCGATCAGAGGCCAGGCGCTTCATCCATGCCTGGCCCGGATGCAGCTCAGAGCGCCAGCAGCGCCTGCAGCGGCATCGGCGACACCCAGCGCGTGCGCCCGGCCAGTGCCGGCAGTTCGACCAGCACCGCCGCACCGGCCAGTTCCGCGCCTTGGCGCTGCAGCAACGCCGCAGCCGCGGCCAGCGTACCGCCAGTGGCCAGCACGTCATCGACCAGCAGTACGCGCGCACCCGGCGGAAGCGCATCGGCCTGCACCTGCAGGCGATCGCTGCCGTACTCCAGCGCGTAGCTTTCTTCCAGCACAGCGCCAGGCAGCTTGCCCGGCTTGCGCACCGGCACGAAGCCGACCTCCAGCTCGCGCGCCAGCGCGGCGCCGAGAATGAAGCCGCGCGACTCGATCCCGGCCACCGCCACCAGGCCCGCGTTGCGCCACGGCGCCGCCAGTTCGGCCAGCATCCGGCCGAATGCGACCGGGTCGGCCAGCAGCGGCGAGAAATCGCGGAAGGTCACGCCGGGCTTCGGGAAGTCGGCCACGTCGCGAACCAGCTGCGACCAGTGGGGCGTGGAAACGGATTCGGGCATGACGGCGCTTCGGCGTGGGGCCGGCCATTCTAGCCGGGAGCCACTGCCGGTCCGCCCGCACGTCCCCGCGATACGCCGCTCACGTGCACCAAGATGCTCCCGGAGCCGCGTCGGACACGAATGCAAGCGCGGGATCTGGATCTCGCCGATGAACGAAGACGCGACGCGGTGTGCGCCGCGCTGATCCTCGCGGGTTCCGGGCCGGGCGCATCGCGCCGTCGGGTCGCGCGGGTCACGGTGGGGGCGCCAGCGCACGGACAGTCACCCGCCCAGCAGACGCGTCGGGGCAACGCGTCCGCTGGACGCACGTATGAGTGAGTGTCCTGCCCGCGGGCGGTGCCGCGCGACAGACGCGCTCAGCGGATCTGCAGCGTGCCCTGGTCGGACATCGTGCCCGGGTCTTCCTTCATGGCCGCCATCAGGAAGTACAGCGCCTTGCCCAGCACCGTGCCGGGGCCGTCCCAGTACTCGGCGCTCTCGGCCTGCACCCGGATCAGGACCAGGTTCGGGTCGTCCTTGCCGCCCGGGAAGAAGATCTTCATCGCCGGCGACCACAGTTCGTCGATCTTCGCCTGGTCGCGCACGATGCTGGCGGTACCCGACACCGACACGTAAGTGTTCCTGCCGCGCGAGCCGTAGGCCACGTTCACCCGCGGATCGGCCTGGATCTCGCGCACCTTCTCGCTGTCGGCGCCTGTGGCGAACCACAGGTCGCCATCGAACTCGACGTCCTGGGTGCCCAGCGGCCGGCTGACCAGCTTTCCATCGGCCTGGCGCGTGGTGAGCATCGCGACCTCGACGTCCTTGATCATCTCGCGCAGGGCGGCGATGGCCTCGTGGCGGTCGGGGTGGTGGGGGGGCTGCTGCATCTGAAACTCCGCGGGATCGAATGAGGACTCGATTCAAGCCGGATCACGGAGAAAACCCGGTGAACGCTGGATCACGCCGGCGTGAGCGAGCTGCAGTCGAGGCGGCGTCGGCCGTCATCAGCCCAGCCGTCATCCGCCACGCAGCAGAACGGAATGTCCGAAGGGCCGCGCCGAGTTGCTTTGCGCGGAGGTCCAGGCTGCCTGGCCCGACTGACGGGCGTTCCAGCAGCTGGGCAGGCATGGGCGAGCTGATGGCCTCTCCCGGGTGCCTTGATCACGATGCCTGCAGCCCGGCACCTGCCGCGGGCACCCGCGCCCCCTGTGCCGTCGCGCCGGATTGCACAGACGTCATCCAGCGCTGGTGTCGCGCGGCGGCATGACGTCCATGGCCGCCAGCAGGCGCGAGTCGATCCGGAGAACAGCGCCAGCGGACCGACACAGCCTTGGACCGATGCCAGTGATCCCGATCTCATCCAGTGCGACTGGCGCTCAAGCATGCGAAGGAAAGACAGCGCCACGGCCACGCGCATGGGCGTGGTTGCGGCAACCGTCCCTGCTCCGCCGCAGGACCGGGTCGTGCGCCGTCAGCCGACGGCATGGTCATCAGGAGCTGCAGGACAGCGCCGAGCACCCGGCGCGCTGCAGCGCCCAATCCGGCCGGAGCGCGGCGTAGGCCTCGCGACCGGGCTGGTCGTCGTAGGGCCGCCGCAGCACGTCCATCAGCGTGTGCAGCTCCGCCAGATCGCCCTGCTCGGCCCGGTCGATGGCCTGCTGGGCCAGCCAGTTGCGCGGCACGTAGCGCGGGTTGGCCAGGCGCATGCGCTCGCGCCCGGCTTGCGGCGACAGCGGATCGGCCAGGCGCCGGGCGGCATGCCGCGCCAGCCAGTCCTGCAGCCGGGCCTCGACCGCGGCGCGGCGGTGCGGGTCGTAGAACGCATGCTCCAACGGTGCGGCCGACGGCGCCTGCGGGTCGACGTCGAGCAGACCGCGGAAGAACAGCGTCATGTCGACCATGCCGTCCTGCAGCAGCCCCTCCAGATCGGTCATCAGTGCCAGCGTGCCGGCATCGGCGACCGACAGCCCGAGTTTGCGCGCGGCGGTCTCGCGTTCGGCCTCGGCCCAGGTCGCCTGGAAGCGCTCCAGGCCTTCCTGCAGCGGCGCGACATCCTCGAACAGCGGCGCCAGCGCCTGGGCCAGCCGGGTCAGGTTCCAGCCAGCGATGCGCGACTGCCAGCCGAAGCGGTAGCGCCTGCCCTGGGCGTCGGTGGTGTTCGGCGTCCAGTCCGGGTCGTAGTCCTCGACCCAGCCATAGGGGCCGTAATCGATGGTCAGGCCGAGGATCGACAGGTTGTCGGTGTTCATCACCCCGTGCACGAAGCCCACCCGCATCCACCCGGCGACCAGCCGCGCGGTGCGCTCGCAGACCTGGCCGAACCACTCGCCGTAGTCGGGACCGGCGGGCAGGTCCAGCGCCGGGTAGTGGTGGCGGATGGTGTAGTCGGCCAGCTGCCGCAGCAGGGCGACATCGCCGCGGGAGGTCGGCAGCTCGTAACTGCCGAAACGCAGGAAGCTGGGCGCCATCCGGCACACGACAGCGCCGGGCTCGGGCCGGGCGCGGCCGTCGTAGAACATGTCGCGCACCACCGCCTCGCCGGTACCGACCAGGCTCAGCGCCCGCGTGGTCGGCACGCCCAGGTGATGCATCGCCTCGCTGCAGACGAACTCGCGCAGCGACGAGCGCAGCACCGCACGCCCATCGGCGAAGCGCGAGTACGGGGTGCGTCCGGCGCCCTTGAGCTGCAGTTCCCAGCGCCGGCCGTCGGCGGCGATCGCCTCGCCCAGCGAGATCGCGCGGCCGTCGCCGAGCTGGCCGGCCCAGTTTCCGAACTGGTGCCCGCCGTAGTTGGCTGCCCACGGCGCCATGTCCGGCAGCAACGCATTGCCGCCGAAGACCCTGGCGAAGTCGGACTCTTCCGCATCGCCCGCATCCAGGCCGATCAGCGACGCCGCGTCCGGCGACCAGGCCAGCAGTCGCGGCGCGGCGACCGAGGTCGGCTCGACCGCCGACCAGGCTGCGCCCAGCACCTCGCGTACCCGCGGGCCGCGCTCGGAATCGCCCGGCAGCTCACGCAGGGCGCTGTTGTCGAATTCGATCTGCATGGCACCCAGATGGGGGCGGCCCGGCGCATTCGCCAGCCACCGCCTGCGGACGGCTCAGCCGGCGGACAGCGACAGCGGGCCGCCCTGCGCCAACGCCCGCTGGTAGGCCGGTCGCGCATGGATCCGCTGCAGGAACCCGGCCAGCTGCGGATGGCCATCCAGCCCGGCACGCACCGCCGCGGCCTCGACCGGAAAGCTCATCTGGATGTCGGCCGCGGTGAAGCGCTCGCCGGCGAACCAGGTGCGCTCGCCCAGCGCCTGTTCCATCCAGCCCAGATGCAGCTTCAGCTGCGGCCCGACGAAACCGCGCATCACCTTGTCGACGATCCCGCGCGCCACCGGCCTGGCGAAGAACGGCATCGGCGCGCTGCGGATGCGGCCGAAGATCAGGCTCATCAGCAGTGGCGGCATCGCCGAGCCCTCGGCGTAGTGCATCCAGTAGCGGTAGCGCAGGCGCTCGTCGGACTGCAGCGGCTGCGGGCCGGGCGAGAACTGGCCGCCGGTGTCGTAGCGTTCGACCAGGTATTCGAGGATCGCGCCGGACTCGGCCAGCACCAGCCCATCGTCCTCCAGCACCGGCGACTTGCCCAGCGGATGGATCGTACGCAGCGATGCCGGCGCCAGCAGGGTGCCGGCATCGCGCGCGTACCGCACGATCTGGTACGGCAGTGCCAGCTCCTCGAGCAGCCACAGCACGCGCTGCGACCGGGAGCTTTCAAGATGATGCAGGGTGAGCATGGAGGGTCTCCGGAAGGAAGCCCATGCTAGGGACAATCGGCGGGCGCGGAAACGCCATCGACAGCCCCGCGGATGGCGGGCCGCAGGCACCGCCACCGCAGATCGGGCACCCGCAGCGGCAAGAGACGGATTCCCGCCACTGGCTGAGTGCCCTCCACAACGAAAAACGCCGGAGGCTTGCGCCCCCGGCGTTTCAGGCTGCGACCCGGCCTGTGCCGGTCGCAAGGCGATTACATCGCCTGGACCTGGTCGGCCTGCAGGCCCTTCTGGCCCTGCACGACGATGAAGGAGACCTTCTGGCCTTCCTGCAGCGACTTGAAGCCGTTGCCCTGGATCGAACGGAAATGCACGAACAGGTCGGCGCCGCTCTCCGGGGTGATGAAGCCGAAGCCCTTGGCATCGTTGAACCACTTGACGGTACCGGTCTGACGATCGGACATGTTTGCTAACTCCTCAACTTTGAAATGGAAAACCGACCACGGAACCCCCGTGGCGGTACTGGGTTGCAGGTGTTAGGCAAAGCGGAACGATGTAGCTGATCGTCAGATCGACTGCACCAGGCCACGATTCACGGTGACCCATGCGAACACAGTGGGCGCACCATACCCGGATTTCCGCGGAATAGCGAGTCCCCCCGTCAAAGTTCCGCCGGCCCCACCCGCCAGGCCTCCGCGGCGATCCGGTAGGACGCCAGCCGCGCGGCATGGTCGTGGATGTTGGCGACCACGATCAGCTCGTCCGGACGATGGCGGGAGGCGAAATCGGCCAGCCCACGCGCGACCGTCGCCGGGCCGCCGACCACGCTGCAGGCCAGCGCCCGCTCCACCCCTGCCCGCTCCTCCGGCGACCAGTAGGCCTCGATGTCGTCGATCGGCGGCGGGATCAGGCCTGGCCGGCCGCGGCGCAGGTTGACGAAGGCCTGCTGGGCGGTGGTGAACAGGCGCCTGGCCTCGGCATCGGTGTCGGCGGCGATCACGTTCACCGCCAGCATCGCGTAGGGCTGCCTGAGATGCTCGGACGGGCGGAAATCGCGGTGATAGAGCATCAGCGCCTGGTCCATCGCATCGGGCGCGAAGTGCGAGGCGAACGCGAACGGCAGGCCCAGCGCGGCGGCCAGCTGGGCCCCGAACAGGCTGGAGCCGAGGATCCACACCGGCACCCGCAGCCCGCCGCCCGGGACCGCCTGCACCAGCTGGCCCGGCTGGACCGGGGCGAAGTAATGCAGCAGCTCGCGCACGTCCTGCGGGAAGGTGTCGGCGCTGTCGGCATAGCGGCGCAGCGCCCGCATCGTCGCGTGGTCGGTGCCGGGCGCACGGCCCAGACCGAGGTCGATCCGGTCCGGATGCAGCGCGGCCAGCGTGCCGAACTGCTCGGCCACCTGCAGCGGCGCATGGTTGGGCAGCATGATCCCGCCCGCGCCGACCCGGATCCGGCGGGTGCCGCCGGCGATGTGGCCGATCAGCACCGAGGTCGCGGCGCTGGCGATGCCGGGCATGTTGTGGTGCTCGGCCAGCCAGAACCGGTTGTAGCCGAGCGCCTCGACGTGACGGGCCAGGTCCAGGCTGTTGGCGAACGCGGCAGCGACATCGCTGCCCTCGCAGACGGGGGCCAGGTCTAGGACGGAAAGCGGAATCGATGACACCGGTAAACCTCTAGGCGGTCGGCGCGCGCTCGGGCCCGACCGCCCGGGGCGCGATGTAGGGCCCTTCCCGGACCAGGGTGGCGACGCCATGGCCGCGTTCGGCCAGATACTCCAGCCATTTGCCGAGGAAGGTGTTCATCCGCAGCCGGTGCCCGATCAGTTCGGCGGCCGGCGGATGGAAGCCGACCACGTCCTGCCAGCGCCGGCCCACGTAGCAGTGGGTGGTCTCGACCTGCCCGGTGTCGGCATAGACGCGCAGGTAGGCGGAAGGATCGGGCTCGCCGGTCAATGGATCGACCAGGTCGTAGGTCAGGCGCAGCTCGACCGTGTAGCGATGGCACTCCAGCACGTCCAGGCGCAGGTCCAGCCCATCACCGACCGAGGACACATAGCGCCCTTCGGCCAGGGCCATCGGCGCGAACAGCCGCGAAAGCCGCTGGTGGTTCTCGCCATAAAGACCCATCAGCCAGCCGAAACGGCTGAGCCGGGGGAACCGGGTGTGACGCGGGATCACCTGCTGCATGGGACGATCCTACACACCGCACCGGCGGCACGACAGACGCCTGACGACACGCCCCGTTCCATTCAGCACGCCGTTCAGCCCGGACGGCCGTCAGAGCATCTCGCGCTGCAGTCCCAGCGTGCTCAGCACCTTGCTCGAGATCTCCTCGATCGAGGTGTAGGTGGTGCTCAGCGTGGGAATGCGCTCCATGCGGAACATCGTCTCTGCGGCCAGCACCTCGCGCTTGCAGGTCTCCAGCCGCGCATACCGCGAATCGGGCTTGCGCTCCTGCCGGATCTGCTGGAGCCGCACCGGGTCGATGGTCAGGCCGAACAGCTTGCGCCGGTGCGCACGCAGCCGTGGTGGCAGGCGGTCGTCCTCCAGATCCTCGTCGGTCAGCGGGTAGTTGGCCGCACGCACGCCGTAATGCAGCGCCAGGTAGACGCAGGTCGGGGTCTTGCCGGCGCGCGACACGCCGACCAGGATCACGTCGGCTTCGTCGTAGTTGATCGCCACGCCGTCGTCGTGGGTCAGCGCGTAGTTCATCGCATTGATGCGGCGATGGTAGGTATCGAAATCGACCATGCCATGCGCCTGCCCCACCCGCGACTGCCTGGGCTCGTTCAGTTCGCGCTCCAGCGGATCGATGAAGGGCGCGAACACGTCGAGCATCAGCGCGCCGCTCTCGGCCAGAATCAGGCTCAGGGCCGGATCCACGCAGGAATTGACGACGATCGGGCGCGTGCCATGCAGTTGCCCGGAAGCCACGATCCTGCCGCAGGCCTCGCGCGCCTTCTCCGGATCGTCGACGAAGGAAATGCGATCGGTGACGAAGCGGAAGCCGCTGAACTGCGTTAGCAGACTATGGCCGATGGTTTCGGCAGTGATACCGGTGCCATCGGACACGTAGAACACCGGGCGGATGGTCGTGGTTTCGTTCGTCACCATGTCGTCACCTTATGTAGCCGTTTTCAAGCTTGATATGCCCGGATGCTGGGCTGCATCATAACGGTTCCACATACCTTGGACGCGGCCATCGCCCGGCCGGGCGATGGTCCTACGGAGCATCGCGCTTGAACGACAACATCCTGTGGTTGCACGAACTGCGCCTGGCCGATCTGGCCCGCGTAGGTGGCAAGAATTCGTCGCTGGGCGAGATGATCGGCAACCTGGCCGGACTCGGCGTCTCGGTTCCCGGCGGTTATGCGACCACGGCGGAGGCATTCAAGGCCTTCATCGCGCACAACGATCTGTCCAAGCGCATCTTCGACAGGCTGGCAACGCTGGACGTCGAGGACGTCGGCGCGCTGACCGCTGCCGGCAAGGAGATCCGCGGCTGGGTCATCGACGCACCGCTGCAGCCCGATCTCGACGCCGACATCCGCGCCGCCTACGCGAAGCTTTCCGCCGACAACGGCGGCGGCGATGTCGCGGTGGCGGTACGCTCCTCGGCCACCGCCGAGGATCTGCCCGACGCCTCGTTCGCCGGCCAGCAGGAAACCTTCCTCAACGTCACCGGTGCCGACGATGTCGTGCACAAGGTCAAGGAAGTCTTCGCCTCGCTGTACAACGACCGCGCGATCGCCTACCGCGTCCACCACGGCTTCAAGCACGAGGACGTGTTCCTGTCCGCCGGCGTGCAGCTGATGGTGCGCTCGGGTGTGGGCTCATCCGGTGTGCTGTTCACGCTGGACACCGAATCGGGCTTCCGCGACGTGGTGTTCGTCACCTCTTCGTTCGGCCTGGGCGAGATGGTCGTGCAGGGTGCGGTCAATCCCGACGAGTTCTACGTCTACAAGCCCACGCTGCAGGCCGGCAAGCCGGCGATCCTGCGCCGTTCGCTGGGCAGCAAGGCGATCCGCATGGTCTATTCGGACGTGCCGGGGGAGCGCGTGCGCACCGAGGACACGCCCGCCGAACTGCGCAGCACCTTCTCGATCAGCGATGAAGACGTCGCCGAGCTCTCGCGCCAGGCGCTGACCATCGAAAAGCACTACGGCCGCCCGATGGACATCGAGTGGGCCAAGGACGGGGTGAGCGGCAAGCTGTTCATCGTGCAGGCGCGCCCGGAGACGGTGAAGTCGCGCAGCCATGCCACCCAGATCGAGCGTTTCGCGCTGGGCGACAAGGGCGGCAAGGTGCTGGCCGAAGGCCGCGCCGTCGGCGCCAAGATCGGCGCCGGTACCGCGCGCGTGGTGCGCTCGCTGGATGACATGAACCGCGTGCAGCCCGGCGACGTGCTGGTCGCCGACATGACCGACCCCGACTGGGAGCCGGTGATGAAGCGCGCATCGGCCATCGTCACCAACCGCGGCGGCCGCACCTGCCATGCGGCGATCATCGCCCGCGAACTGGGTGTGCCGGCAGTGGTCGGGTCGGGCAACGCGACCGACCTGATCCAGGACGGCCAGGACGTGACGGTCAGCTGCGCCGAGGGCGACACCGGCTTCATCTACGAAGGCAAGCTGGCCTTCGAGCGCACCACCACCGATCTGGGCAACATGCCGCCGGCCCCGCTGAAGATCATGATGAACGTGGCCAACCCGGAGCGTGCCTTCGACTTCGGCCAGCTGCCGAATGCCGGCATCGGCCTGGCCCGTCTGGAAATGATCATCGCCAGCCACATCGGCATCCACCCGAACGCGCTGCTGGAATACGGCAAGCAGGACGCCGCAACGAAGAAGAAGATCGACGAGAAGATCGCCGGTTACTCCGATCCGGTCGGCTTCTATGTCGACCGCCTGGCCGAAGGCATCGCCACGCTGACCGCCTCGGTAGCCCCGAACCCGGTGATCGTGCGTCTGTCGGACTTCAAGTCCAACGAGTACGCCAACCTGATCGGCGGCAGCAACTACGAGCCGCATGAAGAGAACCCGATGATCGGCTTCCGCGGCGCCAGTCGTTACGTCGACCCGAGCTTCTCCGAGGCGTTCGCGCTGGAGTGCAAGGCCGTGCTGCGCGTGCGCAACGAGATGGGCCTGGACAACCTGTGGGTGATGATCCCGTTCGTGCGCACCCTGGAAGAAGGCCGCAAGGTCGTCGAGGTGCTGGAACAGAACGGTCTGAAGCAGGGCGAGAACGGCCTGAAGATCATCATGATGTGCGAGGTGCCGTCCAACGCACTGCTCGCCGACGAGTTCCTGGAGATCTTCGACGGCTTCTCGATCGGCTCCAACGACCTGACCCAGCTCAGCCTCGGCCTGGACCGCGATTCGTCGATCGTCGCCCACCTGTTCGACGAGCGGAATCCGGCGGTCAAGAAGCTGCTGTCGATGGCGATCAAGGCCGCGCGTGCCAAGGGCAAGTACGTCGGCATCTGCGGCCAGGGGCCCTCCGACCATCCGGACCTGGCGGAATGGCTGATGCAGGAAGGCATCGAGTCGGTGTCGCTCAACCCCGATACCGTGGTCGATACCTGGCTGCGTCTGGCCAAGACCAAGGCCGCGGGCTGACGGCACCACGCCGCCTGCCACGAAAAACCCCGCTTCGGCGGGGTTTTTCGTCTGCGGAGCATCCTGCAGGCGCCGATGACGGGGCAGCACTTGGCCGCACATCATCGGTCACGCACGCGCTGCGATCGGCACCTGGCGCAAGAGGTGGCGCGATGCGCCCGGCCTCAGTCCCGGCCCGCTGCGATCCTGTCGTAGGCCTCGCGTACGGCGGTCTCGCCGTACGTCTTCTCGAGCCGGCGCACGATGAAATGCCCGCGCGCCACGTCCTGGTAGTAGTCGGTGAACATGGTGTTGAGCGTCGCGCCGGCCGCCGCACCGATCACCGGCACCGCCTGCGCGGCGAACTTCTCGCCGACGACCACGCCGAACCGCGCGGCTACTTTCTCCACCAGCTTGGCCAGCAGCTTGCCGGCCTCCTTCGGGGCGACGCCGAGCGTGAGCCCCTGCCCGGTCGCGACCCGGCCGGCGAGTTCGGCCGACAGGTGGCGGACCACGTCGGCAGTGAACCCGCGCGCCAGGTAGTAACCGGTCTCGCTGGCATCGTCGCTGCCGCTGTTGCCGCCCAGCGCGAACACCTCCAGGCACGCCTGGCGCGTGGCGAGATCGCGCAGGTCGAAGCCTTCGCTGCGGGCCACGTCGGCCACCGCACGCATCATGATCGTGGTCGACACCGGCAGCTCGACCAGCAACGCAGTGAAACCGAAGGCGCCGCCGACCGCGCCGGTGGTGGCAGCCGCCAGCTTGTGCCAGCGCGGCGAGGCCGCCCGGCCCGGCGTGTTGTCCATGCTCCACAGCGCAGTCTGCACGGCCTTGTGCAGCGCCGCCTCGACCGCGCCGTGGATGCGTCGGGTCACGCCATCGGGCAGGCGCTTGACCGCGAACTCCAGTGGCGCGCCGACCAGGTTGGCCATGCGCGCGGTGATGGTGGGCGCTTCAAGCAGGGCGACGGCGCGCTGCAGGTCGGCCCGGTCGCGCGGGTGGGCGTCGATGGCGCGAGGAGGAAGCGTCGGCATCTGCATGGGCCGATCATAGGGCGTTCGCCGCCGTCGACCGATGAACTCCAGATTTCCGCAGGCGTGGCAGCTGCGATCTTGCGGTGGCTGGAGCGGCTCAGCTCCAGTCGAAGGTCAGCAGCACGGTGTCCGACTGCGGCTCGTAGAACAGCACGATCGCGTCCGCCCCGGAATGCTGCCAGGGATAGCCGGACACGCTGGCGATGAAGCGGAACGCAGCGCCGTCCTTCCAGCGCGGAAACACGTCGTCTTCGTCGCGGGTATCGAGCTCGAACGCATCGGGCGGGTCCGGGCAGACCGTCCAGTTGGCATAGCCGGTGGTCCCGCCGAGCTGGTCGAGCAGATGTCCCTCACCGCCCGAACTGCTGCGCTGCGACGGATCGTCATCGTCGGCGAAGGTCAGCACGCCATACCGGGCATAGCGCTGCCGCGACGCCTCGTAGGCGGCCTGCTGGGCGGCGTAGTGGGCCTTGAGTCCGTCACGCAGGCGCATGGCGTCCGCATCGGCGCCAGCGGCGTCCTGTTCGAGCAGGAAATAGCCCTGGCGCCCGAGGAAGCGGTAGCGGCCGTTCCCATCGCGACGGAACGCCAGCCAGTTCTCGCGCGCATACCGGTCGTGGAATGCGGTGCTGTGGTCGCCGACGTAGCCCTCGTGAGGCTCCAGCGGGCTCAGCAGGTGCAGCCAGCCCTGCCACGACGGCTCGATCGCGGCCATGTCGATCGAAACCAGCGGATGCAGGTGCCGGGCCAGCCAGGCCTGGTCGTCGGCGAAGACCTCGCCGGCATCGGGAAACGGACGCAGGCGTGGATCGGGATTCCTGATGTCGACGTCCAAGCCGGTCAACTGCTACTCGGCGGCAAGCCGGGCGATGTGCTGGCGGTAGTAGCGCAGTTCGTCGATCGAGTCGTGCACGTCGCTCAGTGCGGTATGCGAGGACTGCTTGCGCACCCCGGCCAGCACGTCCGGCGCCCAGCGGCGCGCCAGTTCCTTGATCGTGGACACGTCGAGGTTTCGGTAGTGGAAGTACTTCTCCAGCCGCGGCATCAGCCGGTGCAGGAAGCGCCGGTCCTGGCAGATCGAATTGCCCGACATCGGCGAGGTCGCGGCCGGAACCCAGTCCTGCAGGAAGGCGACGGTGCGCGCCTCGGCCTGGGCCAGGGTGACGTCGCTGGCCACCACTCGCTCCCACAGGCCCGAACGGCGGTGCTGGTTGCGGTTCCACTCGTCCATCGCCTCCAGCGTCTCCAGCGCATGGCCGATCGCCAGCTCAGGGCCTTCGGCGAGCACGTTGAGCTGCGCATCGGTCACCACCGTGGCGATCTCCAGGATGGAATCGCGGTCGGTATCCAGACCGGTCATCTCGAGGTCGATCCAGATCAGCCGGTCCTGGCCGGTGGAGGCTGCGCGCATGCGTGTGTGTCCTGTGCGTTGGAGTGCACGGCAGCGTGCTTGCCAGCCGCGCGCGGGCTGGCATGATAACGCAGGACCCACCACCCGCCCGCCGATGAACCCGATGACCAGCCACTATGCCGTGCTCACCGCGATGCTGGCCCCGGCGTTCTTCCTGACCGCCACCGCCTCGCTGCTGCTGTCGGCCAACAACCGCCTGTCGCGCATCATCGACCGCGCCCGTGGCCTGCTGCGCGAACTGCCGGATGCCGGCGACGAGGTGGAGCGCGCGCTGTACGAACAGCGCATCGCGCTGCAGCGTCGCCGCAGCCTGATCGTGATGCGGGCCGGCCAGCTGCTGTACGCGGCGATCTGCTTCTTCGTAGGCACCAGCCTGGCCGTGGCCGCCGACTCGGTGCTCGACCACAGGCTCGGCATGACACCGACGGTCCTTGCGGGTTTCGGCGTGCTGGCGATGCTGGTGGCCAGCCTGCTGCTGGCGCACGAATCCTCGCTCGCGGTCACCGCGATCAACGAAGAGATGGACCACCGCCACGTGCCACGCGCGAAGGTGTGAGCAGGCGCGGTCAGGGCAGCGGCGGGCGGCCGCGCTTGGCACGGAAGTAGTTGGTCAGGCGCCGCCCGGCCTCGTCGCCGAGGACGCCGCCGGTGACCGCGATGCGATGGTTGTGGCGCGGATCGCCCATCAGGTCGAACACGCTGCCGCAGGCACCGGTCTTCGGATCGGTCGCCGCATAGACCACACGCGCCACTCGGGCATGCACCAGCGCCATCGCGCACATCGCGCAGGGCTCCAGGGTCACGTACAGGGTGGCACCCACCAGCCGATGGTTGCCCAGCGCCCTGCCCGCCTCGCGCATCGCCACGATCTCGGCATGCGCGCTGGGATCATGGTCGACGATGTTGCGGTTCCAGCCCTCGCCCAGCAGCCGGCCATCCGCACCGACCAGCAGCGCGCCGACCGGGATCTCGTCGAACTCGCGCTGCGCGCGTTCGGCCAGCGCCAGCGCATGCCGCATCCAGCGCAGGTCGTCGTCGCTGCACGGCGGCACCGGGACGGCGGCAGCCGTGTCCGCAGGGGTGTTTCCGTGTGTCATCGCCGCACTCACCAGCGCTGGTGCACGTACGGACGGATGTCGGCGTCGTAGATCGCCCGCATCGCCACCATCCGCGCTTCGTCCAGCGCCGGCAGCCCCGCCGCGGCGATGTTGGCCAGTGCCTGCTGCCGGTTGCGGGCGCCGGGAATCACCACGCTGACCGCCTCGTCCATCAGGATCCAGCGCAGTGCCAGCTGCGCCAGCGTGGTCCCGCCGGGCACCAGCGGACGCAGCTTCTCCACCGCGGCAAGACCGATCTCGTACGGCACGCCGGCGAAGGTCTCGCCGACATCGAAGGCCTCGCCGTTGCGATTGAACCGGCGATGGTCGTTGGCTTCGAACTGCGTGCCGGCGTCGAACTTGCCGCTGAGCAGGCCGCTGGCCAGCGGCACGCGCACGATCACCGCCACGCCACGCTGCTGCGCCTGCCGGAAGAACAGCTCGGCCGGACGCTGCCGGAACAGGTTGTAGATGATCTGGACGCTGGCCACGCCCGGGTACTCGATCGCCTTGACCGCTTCTTCCACGCGCTCGACGCTGACCCCGTATGCGGCGATGGCGCCACGCTCGACCAGCCGCTCCATCCGTTCGAACAGCTCAGGGCGGTAGTACGCATCGGTCGGAGGACAATGCAGCTGGAGCAGGTCGAGCGTGTCGACCTCGAGGTTGCGCCGGCTGCGGTCGATCCAGGCCTGCAGGTTCCCCTCGCTGTATCCGGCCACGTCCTGGACCGGCAGCCGGCGTCCGGCCTTGGTCGCGACGAACGGACGCGGGCCGCCGCGCTCGCGCAGCACGCGCGCGATCAGGCGCTCGGAGTGGCCGTCGCCGTACACATCGGCGGTATCGATGAAGTCGAGCCCGGCGTCCAGTGCGGCATGCAGGGCGGCGATCGACGCACCGTCGTCCACCTGCCCCCACGCATCGCCGATGGCCCAGGCACCGAAGCCGATCTCGCCGACGGTGCGGCCACTGCGGCCGAAAGGTCTGTGTCGCATGGAATGCTCCGCAGGCTGCGCGCGGCGCCATCGCCGCGGCCGCCAAGGATACTCCTGCATGCCGGCAGGCCGCGCATGAACCGCGCCTGCCATCCGCGTCCGAGCCTGCACGCGTCGCTAACACCCGCGCGCCTGTGCCGCGACATCATCCGGTGCAACGCGCCAGCGCGCACGACGACGAGGAACCGATGCGACCGACCCTGCTCCTGCCTTCCGCACTGCTCGCCGCCGGGCTCATGCCCGCAGCCGTCTTCGCCCAGAGCGACCGCGAGGTCGCCGAACGCGCGATCGAGGTCAGTGCCGCCGTCTGCCCCGGCCACTCGGCCGAGCGGACCGGGCCGACCGTCCGCGCGGTGCCAGTGGGTGCGCTGCGGGTGCTCGCCCGGCGCGACTTCGTGCTCTGCCCGGACCGGCGCCTGGAAGGCGATGCGGCCGTGGTGTTCTACCCGCAGGCCGGGGTATTCGCATGGAACCCGGACAACGCGGCTTCCGGCAAGGCACTGGTCTCCATCGTCGACACGCTCACCCGCAGCGAGGAATTTCCGGTCCAGACCAGTGTCTGGAACAATGCGGGCAAGCCCCTGCAGCAGCAGGTGGTGCCGGCATTCGAACCGCGCCCGGACGCGCGCCGGTCGCGCTGGTAAGCACCACGGCCGGCGGAAACGGACAGGGCGCCCTTGGGCGCCCTGTCCATTGATCAGCGCGACCGCGCGGTCACTCCCATTCGATCGTCGCCGGCGGCTTGCCGCTGATGTCGTAGACCACGCGCGACACGCCGCGCAGCTCGTTGATGATGCGGTTGGACACCTTGCCGAGGAACTCGTACGGCAGGTGCGCCCAGTGCGCGGTCATGAAGTCGATGGTCTCCACCGCGCGCAGCGCGATCACCCACTCGTAGGCGCGCGCGTCACCGACCACGCCGACCGACTTGACCGGCAGGAACACCGCGAACGCCTGGCTGGTCTTGTCGTACAGGTCCCAGGCGCGCAGTTCCTCGATGAAGATCGCATCGGCGCGGGCCAGCAGCTCGGCGTACTCCGGCTTCACTTCGCCGAGGATGCGCACGCCCAGGCCCGGGCCCGGGAACGGGTGGCGGTAGACCATGGTGCGCGGCAGGCCGAGTTCGACGCCCAGACGCCGCACTTCGTCCTTGAACAGCTCGCGCAGCGGTTCGACCAGACCCAGCTTCATGTGCTCGGGCAGGCCACCGACGTTGTGGTGGCTCTTGATGACGTGCGCCTTGCCGGTCTTGCTGCCGGCCGACTCGATCACGTCCGGATAGATCGTGCCCTGCGCCAGCCACTTGGCGTTCTTCAGCTTGTTCGACTCTTCCTCGAAGATCTCGACGAACAGGTTGCCGATGATCTTGCGCTTGGCTTCCGGGTCGGCCACGCCCTGCAGCGCGGTGAAGTAGCGCTCGGCGGCGTTGACGCGCACGACCTTGACGCCCATGTGCTCGGCGAACATCGCCATCACCTGGTCGCCTTCCTGCCAGCGCAGCAGGCCGGTGTCGACGAACACGCAGGTCAGCTGGTCGCCGATCGCCTTGTGCAGCAGCGCGGCGACCACCGACGAATCGACACCGCCGGACAGGCCGAGGATCACCTCGTCGCTGCCGACCTGCTCGCGCACGCGCGCGATCTGGTCGTCGATGATGTGGGCGGCGGTCCACAGCGTCTGGCAGCCGCAGATCTCGGTGACGAAGCGCTGCAGCAGCGCCTGGCCCTGCTTGGTGTGGGTCACTTCCGGGTGGAACTGCACGCCATACCAGCCGCGTGCGTCGTCGGCGAAGGCCGCGACCGGGATGCGGTCGGTCTTCGCGGTGACGGTGAAGCCCGGCGGCGCCACCGACACGTGGTCGCCATGGCTCATCCACACGTCCAGCCGCGGCGGCGAGCCGGGATGGTCCTTCAGCCCGTCGAACAGGCGGTCCTGCGCGACCAGCGACACCTCGGCGTGGCCGAACTCGCGCTGGTCGGCGGCCTCGGTGTCGCCACCGAGCTGCTTGGCCATCGTCTGCATGCCGTAGCAGATGCCCAGGATCGGCAGGCCGGCATCGAACACCTGCTGCGGCGCGCGCGGCGAGCCGTCGACGGTGGTCGATTCCGGGCCGCCGGACAGGATGATGCCCCTGGCACCGAATGCGGCGATCTCGGCCGGATCGTGGTCCCAGGCCCAGATCTCGCAGTAGACGCCGATCTCGCGGATGCGGCGGGCGATCAGCTGCGTGTACTGCGCGCCGAAATCGAGGATGAGGATCTTGTCGCTGTGGATGTCGGTCATCGCGTAGTAGCCCGGTTGCGCCCGATCCTGGGCGACGTCGTGGTGAAGGATGGATCGATGAGTGCGCGGAATGCCTGGTACTGCCGGACCTGGTCTGGATCGTCTGCCGACCAGTGCACTGCGAGCATGCCCTGATGCTCCCGGCGCGGCGAGGTGGGCGTGCGGCGGTCGCCGTCGGTCCAGACCACCACTTCGCTCCGGCCTGGGCCTTCATGCTGTTCCTGGCGCAGGCCGATCAGGGCCTGCGGCCGTCGTGGCGAGGACTCCAGCCAGAGCGTGTGGAGCCGGAATGCGGCGGCGTACTCGGGCCCCTCGCCCCCCAGTTCGGCAACGACCTGGGCAAGGTCGGTAAACGGCGTGGCCGGCGATGCCGGCTCCTCGATGCAGCGTACGCTGACCGAGAAGCCGTTTCCGAGCCCACCGGCACCGGTCAGCTGCCAGTGCAGCTCATCCAGCGCGGCCGGCTGCCACTGGTCGGGAATGCGGAATCGCGCGCCACAGGCCGTGAACATCTGCCCGGGCTGCTGCCCGGCATCGGCGGCGTCTGCCGCGCCGACGGCGCCATCGGTGGACGCCGGTTGCGAGACGACCGGTGCCGTCGCACGGCCCTGCGCGCAACCGCCGGCCAGCAGCGCGGCCGCGACGGTCAGTGTCGCCGCGGCCACCTTCGCCACGCCCGGTCTCATCCGGCGCGGTAGTTCGGCGGTTCTTTGGTGATCTGCACGTCGTGGACGTGGCTTTCGCGCTGGCCGGCACCGGTGATCACCACGAACTTCGGCTTGCTGCGCATCTCCTCGATGGTCGCGCAGCCGACATAGCCCATGGTGGCACGCAGGCCGCCGAGCAGCTGGTGGATCACCGCCGCCAGCGGACCACGCACCGGGACCCGGCCCTCGATGCCTTCCGGCACCAGCTTGTCGGCATCCGAGGCGTCCTGGAAATAGCGGTCCTTGGACCCCTTCTCCATCGCGCCCAGGCTGCCCATGCCGCGGTAGCTCTTGTAGGCGCGGCCCTGGAACAGCTCGACCTCGCCCGGCGCCTCCTCGGTGCCGGCGAACAGGCCACCGGCCATCACCGTCGAGGCACCGGCGGCGATCGCCTTGCCGATGTCGCCCGAGTAGCGGATGCCACCGTCGGCGATCAGCGGGATGCGGTCCTGCAGCGCCTCGGCGACCATGTCGATCGCGGTGATCTGCGGCACGCCGACGCCGGCGACCACGCGGGTGGTGCAGATCGAGCCGGGGCCCACGCCGACCTTCACCGCGTCGGCGCCGGCGTCGTACAGCGCCAGCGCGGCATCGCCGGTGACGATGTTGCCGCCGATCACCTGCACCTGCGGGAAGTTCTTCTTGACCCAGGCCACGCGGTCGATCACCGCCTGCGAGTGGCCGTGCGCGGTATCGACCACGATCACGTCCACGCCGGCCGCCACCAGGGCTTCCACGCGCAGTTCGGTGTCGCCGCCGACGCCCACCGCCGCGCCCACCAGCAGGCGCGAGGACGCGTCCTTGGCCGCGTTCGGGTTGTCGGTCTTCTTCTGGATGTCCTTGACCGTGATCAGGCCGCGCAGCGCGTAGTCGCCATTGACCACCAGCACCTTCTCGATGCGGTGCTTGTGCAGCAACTTGAGGACTTCCTCGTCGGCAGCGCCCTCGTTGACCGTGACCAGGCGGTCCTTCTTGGTCATGATGTGGCGGACCGGATCGTCCAGCTCGGTCTCGAAGCGCATGTCGCGGCGGGTCACGATGCCGGCAAGCTGGCCCGCGTCGTCGACCACCGGCACGCCGGAGATGTTGCGGGCGCGGGTCAAGGCCAGCACTTCGCGGATGGTGGTGTCCGGGCGCACGGTGAACGGGTCGCGGATCACGCCGGACTCGAACTTCTTCACCTTGGCCACTTCGGCCGCCTGCTGCTCGGCGGTCATGTTCTTGTGCAGGATGCCGATGCCGCCGAGCTGGGCCATGGCCACGGCCAGGCGCGCTTCGGTCACCGTGTCCATCGCCGCCGAGACGATCGGCAGGTTGATGCGCAGGTCGCGGGTCAGGCGGGTGCCGAGCGAGACATCCTTCGGCAGCACGGCGGAATGGGCGGGGACGAGCGAGACGTCGTCGTAGGTGAGTGCTTCGGCCTGGATGCGCAGCATCGGCATACCCGTTTGTGGGGAAGCACGACATTATACGCCCGAAGCCGGGCGCGGTGCTGCCCACGGGACGGACGCAACATTCCGGTGGCGGGGCCTGACCGCCGCCGCACCCGCCTTGGCCGGGGCCGCCCCGACAGGACGTCCATCCGGCTTGGGCACGCCGGGAAGCCCGCGCCCCACGCCTCAGCGCCGCACCGCACCCGTCGGCCGACGCGACCGCTCCAGCCTTCCGAACCCGCGCCACAGCAGCCAGGCCGCCCCGGCCAGATACGGCAGGCAGCTCGGGACCCACATCAGCAGGCCGGCCAGCTGCTGGTCGGCCAACGGTGCCAGCCCCAGCTCGGGAGCGCGCAGGACGTAGACCGCGTACAGCGGGCGCGAGGCGAAGGTCAGCAGCGCGCCGATGAAGCCCATCTGCATCATCACCACGACCAGGGCCACCAGGCCCGGCACCGCCCCGGCCACCGGATCGCGGATCCGCCGCCACAGCGCGCCCCAGAACCAGAGGCCGGCGACCAGGAAGCTGGCGTGCATCGTCCAGTGCAGGACCTCCCCCTCCAGGGCCCGCTGCAGCCCGCCCGGGGTATGCCACAGCCACATCGCCGCGCAGTGCGCGATCGTCGCCGGCGCAAGCGCGTCGCCCAGCCAGCGCTGCAGCGGATGCAGCACGCGGTGCAGCCGCCGGGACCAGGCGGCCGGCAGCGCGCAGGCCACCACCGCCAGTGGCCGGCCGGCCAGCAGCAGCGGCGGCACCAGCGCCAGCAGCACCATGTGCTGGGCCATGTGCGCCGCCAGCGACCATGCACCGAGTGCCCGCAGCGGGCCGGCGGTGACCAGCAGCAACAGCCCGGTTCCGGCGCCGAAGCAGACCACCGCCCCCCTGCCGGCACCACGGCCCCACCCTCGCCGCCACAGCCTGCACACGCCGATGCCGTAGAGCACGGCGAGCAGCACCAGCGGCAGCTGCATCCAGAGCGAGGCGAACCAGCCCACCTGCTCCAGCGGGATCGGCACCCGGCACATCGACTGCGCGGCGGCGGGCGGGGACAGCGCCGCGAGCACGGCCAGCGATGCCCACGCGCGCTTCGCGCCTGGCCGGCTACGGTGTCCCGATCGGATCTTCGGCGGGATGCGCGCGTGTACTTCTGGCTCAAGCTGCTGCACATCGGCGCGGTGATGTTGTGGTTCACCGGCCTGTTCTTCCTGCCGCGCCTGTTCGTGGCGCGGCATGCCGGCGAGGTCGACGCCGACCCGGAGTTCTTCAACGTCACCGCCAACCTGCTGTTCTTCCGCATCGCCACGCCATCGGCGCTGGTCGCCATCGCGCTGGGCATGGTGCTGATCGCCTGGATCCCGTTCGATGCCTGGCTCGCGATGAAGCTGGTGCTGGTCACCTTCGCGGTGCTGCTGCACCTGTACTTCGGCCTGCACCTGTACCAGCTCGGCCAGGGCCACGACCGCCACGGCGCCACCTTCTACCGCATCGTCGGCTGGCTGCCGCTGCTGTTGCTGCTGGGCCTGGCCGCGCTCACCGGAGCCAAGCCGGACAGCGCCGGGACGCTGCCGCCTGCGCCGGATCCGATCGGCGGCCATGCCATTCATGCCGCCGGCGGCGTGCCGTCGCCGCCCTCTTCCTCTTCGGACGCGTTGCCGTAGACGCCGATCCCGTACTTGAAGGTCAGCGTACCGCCCAGCCAGCCGGCCACGCCGACCAGCAGCAGGCCGGTGACCGACAGCATCAGCCCCCACGGCCACACCGCCTCCACCGCATCGGCCATGCGCAGGCGCACGCCGGCGGCCGAGACCGCCAGCAGCATCACCGCGGCGATGGCGTGGCTCCATACCGACACATGCCGGCGCGCGACGCGGATCAGCAGCATGTCGCAGGTCCCCACGATCGCCGCGACCAGCCCGCCCCCCAGCCCGAACATGTTCAGCAGCAGCGACACCTGTCCCCAGAACGGGGTGCCCGTCCACAACAGGGCCAGGTCGCTGACCGGCAGCAGGCTCAGGCAGGCGATCGGATAGACCACCAGCATCGGATGCAGTGGATGCTGCCGGATCGCAACCGCACTCGACACGGTGCTGCTGCGTTCCTTGGGGACGGGTTGTTTCAGGCTCTTGCGCATCGATGCTCCTCAGGCGCAGGGCCGCAGCAACAGGATCGGAATCGTGGTGAAAACCACCGCGACCAGCGACAGCAGCGCGACCAGCGCGGTGGCCAGCGACAGGAAGTGCCGGCGGCGCTGCACCGCGTCGCCCGGACCCGCACCGGCCACGGCGGCGCGGCGCGCGCGCAGGCCGAGCCAGGCGATCACCAGCAGCGCCGCCACGGTCAGCGCAAGCAGGAGCGTGGTCAGCAGCGCCTGGTTCCAGCCCTCGACGCAGCCCAGGCCCTGCAGGCTGTAGACCACGACGAAATGCAGCGCCCACACCGCCATCGGCGCCGCCAGACCCACCAGCCGCCAGGGCGCGATCGCCTGCAGCATTACAGTGCCCCCGGGAACAGGTGGATCACCGCCCACATCACCACGCCCTGCCCGACCGTATAGCGCCAGAAGGCGACGGCGATGCGCAGTTCCAGCGGGCGCGCCGCGTCGACGTGCCGGCGGTGCAGCCGCGCGGCCACGAACGCGGCGATGAGCATCGCCACCCCGACGTGCACCGCGTGGAAGCCGGCCAGCGTCCACACCACCGACGCGTACGCATGGCCCGACGGCGCGCCCACCAGCGACGACACCAGCGGCAGATGCAGCGCGAGGAACCCGACCGCTGGCGCCAGCGTCGCCAGCAGCCAGAGCATGGCGGTACCGCCCCGGCCGGCGCGCAACGCCCGCATCGACACCGCGGCCAGCGGCCAGCACACCGCCATCAGGCCCAGCGAAATCCAGCCCGACACGCCGGCCCCGGCCGCCATCCCAGGCGGCGGCCATGCCGGCGTGCCCAGCCACAGGTAGAAGTAGGCGAACACCAGCGAGGCGAACAGCGAGCCGTCGATCAGCAGGCTCGACACCAGCGCCCACCAGCCCGGTGCGTTGCGGCTGGCGTACTGCACCGGCAGCGCGAGCGACGGCGTGGCGGGCAGCCGCGGTGCGGCGTGGCGGTCGCCGGTGGTCCAGGCCCAGACCAGCAGGCAGGCCAGCAGCGGCAGCAACAACAGCGCGGCGGCGACGTACCACTTGGCCAGGAAGCAGGCCAGCAGCGCGGCGATCGCCAGCGCGGCGATCAGCGGCTGCCAGCTCGAGGTCGACAGGCGGATCACCTGCTCCGGCTCGGCGGTCAGCAGGCCGGTGCCGAGCATCTCGCGGCGCCCGTGCGCCGCATCGCCGAGCAGGCCGCCGGTGCCCGCCGTACGTGTGGCCAGCGCCGGGTCGTCCCACAGCGGATACCGGTCGCGCACCTCGGGCACCGAAGCGAAGTTGTAGGCAGGCACCGGCTGCGGCAGCGCCCATTCCAGGGTGCCGGCCTGCCAGGGATTGGCGCTAGCGCGCCGGCCATGGCGGAAACACAGCGCCGCATCGACCAGGATCGCGACCATGCCCACCGCCAGTGCGAAGCCGGCCGCGGTCGAGACCAGGTTGAGCCAGTGCACCCCCAGCTCCATCGGGTAATCCTGCACGCGCCGCGGCAGGCCCATCAGGCCGGTCAGGTGCATCGGCAGGAAGGTCAGGTTGAAGCCGACGAACACCAGCCAGAACGCGGTGCGGCCGATACTCTCCGACGGCATCCGCCCGCTGGCCAGCGGCAGCCAGTAGTACAGGCCGGCGAACAAAGGGAACATCAGCCCGCCGATCAGCACGTAATGCAGGTGCGCGACCACGAAATGGCTGTCGTGCGCCTGCCAGTCGAACGGCACGAAGGCCAGCATCACCCCGGTCAGCCCGCCGAGCACGAACACCACGAAGAAGCCGACCAGATGCAGCATCGGCAGCCGCAGCCAGGGCCGGCCCGACCACAGCGTGGCGATCCACGCGAACACCTGGATGCCGCTGGGCACCGCCACCGCCATGCTCGCCGCGCTGAAGAACGCCAGCGCCAGCAGCGGGATGCCGACCGCGAACATGTGGTGCACCCACAGGCCGAAGCTCAGGAAGCCGGTCGACACCAGCGCCAGCACGATCCACAGGTAGCCCACCACCGGCCGCCGCGCGAACGTCGGCACGATCATCGAGACCATGCCCGCCGCCGGCAGGAAGATGATGTACACCTCCGGGTGCCCGAACAGCCAGAACAGGTGCTGCCACAGCAGCGGGTCGCCGCCGCGGGCGACATCGAAGAAGGCGAAGCCGAATGCGCGCTGGATCTCCAGCAGGATGCTGCCGAGGATCAGCGGCGGGAAACCGAACGCGATCATGAAGGCGGTCACCAGCACCGCCCACGCGAACAGCGGCATCCGTCGCAGGTCCATGCCCGGCGCGCGGGTGATCAGCACCGCGACGATCAGCTCGACCGCGGCCGCAACGGCCGAGATCTCGGCGAAGGTCACCCCGACCAGCCAGAAATCAGGCCCACGCCCGGGCGAGAACGTCGCATCGGTCAGCGGCACGTACATGAACCAGCCGCCATCCGGCGCGGCGTCGAACAGCAGGCTCGAATACAGGAACAGGCCGCCGAACAGATAGCACCAGTAACCGAACGCGCCCAGGCGCGGGAACGGCAGGTCGCGCGCGCCGAGCATCTTCGGCAGCAGGTACATCGCGAAGCCTTCCAGCACCGGCACCGCGAACAGGAACATCATCGTCGTGCCGTGCAGGGTCACGAACTGCGCGTAGCGCTGCGGGTCGAGCACCTCGTTGCCCGGCCATGCCAGCTGCAGGCGGATGAACATCGACAGCGCGCCGCCGACCACCATGAAGGCGAAGCCGGTCAGGATGAAGCGCATCGCCACGGTGCTGTGGTTGACCGCGGTCAGCTGCCCCTTCCAGCCCGGTGCGTTGGACCAGATGCGGTCCAGCAGGCGCAGGCGCGCGGCGTCCTGCGGATCGCGCACGCCGCTGTCGACCGGCACGGTCATCGCGCACCTCCCTGTCCGATCGCATGCTCCCGCAGCCAGGCCGCATACGCGTCGGCCTCCAACACCCGTACCTCGAACGCCATCAGCGCGTGGTCCAGCCCGCAGAACTCGGCGCACTGGCCGCGCATCGGGCCGGCCGCATCGGCACGCAGGCGCAGCACGTTGGTGCGCCCGGGAATCGCATCGATCTTGCCGCCCAGGCGCGGGATCCAGAAACTGTGGATCACGTCGGCGCTGTCGATGCGGAACTCGACCATGCCGCCCAGCGGCATCGCCAGCACGTCGGTCGAGGTGGCCAGCGGCTGGCCGGCGTCATCGAGGTAGACGAAGTCCCACTGCCATTGCCGCGCGCTGACCGCGACCACATGGTCCACCTCGGCCCCGCGTCCGGTCACCCGGTCGCTGGTCAGCGTGCCGTACACCAGCAGCGCCGCCAGCAGCACGACCGGCAGCACCAGCCCGCCGATCACGATCAGGCGGCGCCCTCCACTGGCGGTCATGCCGCGTGCGCGCTGCATGCCCATCAGCACCAGCGCCACCACCAGGGTCCAGATCGCCAGCGCGGCCCAGAACATCAGCCACCAGCTGCGTGCGATCGCCGCCGCGGCCGGGCCGGCCGGGTCGAGGGCCGATTGCGGCCCGGACGCGCTGCAGGCGCACAGGATCAGCGTCGCGGCCGGACAGAGCAGTGCGCGAAGACGCGGGGACGCAACGATGGGACACACCCTCCTCGACCACGACACGGCCTGCGTCGCAGTCGCCGCATCGGTGTAGTTACCGGAATGCGGTCAGTATCTTCAGTGCGCCGTGAAGCCGCCGCGATGCGCGGCTGCGCGGGGGTGTGCGGGCCGCGCTCAGCCGGCCGCTTCCACCGCCTCGATGGTGTTCTGCATCAGCGTGGCCACGGTCATCGGGCCGACGCCACCCGGCACCGGCGTGATCCAGGCCGCGCGTCCGGCGGCGGCATCGAAGCCGACGTCACCGACCAGGCGGCCGTCCTCGAGCCGGTTGATGCCGACGTCGATCACCACCGCGCCCGGCTTGACCCACTCGCCGGGCACGATGCCCGGCCGGCCGACCGCGACCACCAGGATGTCGGCGTTGCGCACCGCCTGTTCCAGCACGTCGGCCGGGGTGAACTTGTGGCAGCTGGTCACGGTGCAGCCTGCGATCAGCAGCTCCAGCCCCATCGGCCGGCCGACATGGTTGCTGACCCCGACGATGGTCGCGTTGCGGCCGCGCACCGGGCGGTCGGTATGGGCCAGCAGGGTCATGATCCCGCGCGGCGTGCACGGTCGCAGGCCGAACTGGCGCAGCGCCAGATGGCCGACGTTCTCCGGATGGAAGCCGTCGACATCCTTGCGCGGATCGATCCGGTGGATCAGCGCAGTCGCGTCCGGAATGCCCGGCAACGGCAGCTGGACCAGGATGCCGTGGATCTTCGGATCGGCATTGAGCTGGTCGATCAGGGCCAGGATCTCAGCCTCGGAGGTGCCGGCCGGCAGGTCGTAGTCGAACGCCTCGATGCCGACCTTCTCGGCGGCACGGCGCTTGTTGCGCACGTACACGGCCGAGGCCGGATCCTCGCCGACCAGCACCACCGCCAGACCGGGCCGCGAGAGGCCGCGCTCCAGCCGCGCATCGACGCGGACCTTGAGTTCATCGAGCAGGTCTTCGGCCACGCGGCGGCCATCGAGGATGCGTGCGGTCATCGGGATCGGGGGTGTGGCGACGGTGTAGAGTCCGCCATTGTCCCCGATTTCCACTCCCCCGAGGTAGCCACGCATGCAGGACGACACCATCACCCGGATCGAGGCCGCCGCCTTCCGCCGCCTGCTGGACCACCTGAACGTGCAGCGCCCGGACGTGCAGAACATCGACCTGATGATCCTGGCCGGTTTCTGCCGCAACTGCCTGGGCGACTGGTACCGCGAGGCCGCGGCCGAGGCCGGCATCACGCTGGACAAGGAGCAGGCCCGCGAACGCGTCTACGGCATGCCCTTCACCGAGTGGAAGGCGCTGCACCAGCAGGACGCCACGCCCGAGCAGCTGGCCGCGTTCGAGGCCGCGCGCCAGCGCCATGGCTGAACGGCGCCGGAGCCTGCGCGTGCTGGCGGCTGTGCTCGGTCTCGTGGTGCTCGCTTACGGCGCGATCTGCGCGCTGCTGTACACCCAGCAGCGCGCCATGATCTACCACCCGGGCCTGACCCGGGCCGCGGTCGACGGCACCGATCTCGCCCTGGAACGCGGGCCGGCGGTCACCCTGCGCGGCTGGACCGTCGATCCCGGCCGGCATGACGCCCTGCTCTACTTCGGCGGCAACGCCGAGCGGATCGAGGGCTGGCGCGGGCCGTTCGCGGCCTGGTTCGAGGGCCGCAGCGTCTATCTGGTCGCCCACCGCGGCTACGGCGCCAGCGATGGCACGCCCAGCGAACAGGCCCTGCTGGGCGATGCGCTGGCGGTGTACGACGAGGTCCGCCGCAGACATCCGGACGGGCGGATCGGCGTGGTCGGGCGCAGCCTCGGCAGCGGGGTCGCCGCCTGGGTCGCCGCGCAGCGCGAGGTCGACCGCTTGGCCTTGATCACCCCGTTCGACAGCCTCGCCGCGGTCGGCCAGGCCCACTACCCGTGGCTGCCGGTGCGCTGGCTGGCCAGCGAGCGCTATCCGTCGTCGACCTGGCTGCAGGATTACGCCGGGCCGGTGCTGGTGCTGCGTGCCGGCCGCGACACGGTGGTGCCGCCGGGCAACACCGACCGCCTGCTCGCGGTGCTGCCCCATGCCGAGGTGGTCGACTTTCCCGCCGCAGGCCACAACGACCTGTCGGACGATCCGCGCTACGCGCAGGCCTTGATCGGGTTCTTCCGCTGATCGCTGCCGTGCGGCCGCCGTCGCCACGGCGACCCGTGCCGCGGCGACGCCATCTCAACGAGGCTCGCCGGGCTCCACGATGACCGCGCCGCTGGCGTCCAGCCGGCGCGAGGCCCGCCGTGGCGTGGTGAACGGCGTCGGCGTGGCCGGCGCGGTGTTGCCGATCAGCAGCGAACGTCCCGCACGGACATCGCCGGCCGCTACTTCCAGGTCGAAGCGCTCGCCATCCAGTCGCCGCACCTCCTCGGACACCGCGGCCGCCTCCTCGGCATCCACGCCCAGCGCCTCCAGTGCGGCCTGGCCGAAGCGCACCGCCGACTCGAAGGTCTCACGGATGTGGTACTCGACATCCAGCGCCACCAGCTCCAGCGCATGCTCGCGGTCGAACGCACGCACCAGCACCTTGGCCTGCGGGAACTCGTGCCCGCACAGTTCGGCGATCTGGTTGGCCGCGGCGCGGTTGTCGACGCAGACGGCGATCGCGCGTGCGGTGTGCGCACCCGAGGCATGCAGCACATCCAGCCGGGTGCCATCGCCGTAATAGACCTTGAACCCGAACTCGCCGGCGCTCTGGATCATCTCGATGTCGGTGTCGATGATGGTCACGTCGACATCGCGCGCCAGCAGCGCCTGGCTCATCACCTGGCCGAAGCGGCCGAAGCCGATGATCAGCACGCTGCCGGACTGCCCGTCGACCACGTCCACGCCTTCCAGCGACGGCGCCGGCGCGGTGCGCACGAAACGCTTGACCACCAGCACCACCAGCGGGGTCAGCGCCATCGACAACACCACGATCGCGGTCAGGTTGGCATTGATGGTCGCGTCGATCACCCCGGCCGCCAGCGCCGCGGCGAACAGGACGAAGGCGAACTCGCCGCCCTGCGCCATCAGCACCGCCCGGTCCAGCGCCTCGCCGTGCGGGCTGCGCATGATCCGCGCGACCGCGTAGATGCAGGCCGCCTTGGCCGCCATCATCGCCAGCACGCCAGCGACGATCAGCGGCCAGTTCGCGGCGACCACGGCCAGGTCCAGGGCCATGCCGACGCCGAGGAAGAACAGCCCCAGCAGGATCCCGCGGAACGGCTCGATGTCGGCTTCCAGCTGGTGACGGAAGGTCGATTCGGACAGCAGCACGCCGGCCAGGAATGCGCCCATCGCCATCGACAGCCCGCCGATGTCCATCAGCAGCGCCGCGCCCAGCACCACCAGCAGCGCCGCGGCGGTCATCACCTCGCGCGCCTTGGCCGCGGCCAGCAGCCGGAACAGCGGATTGAGCAGCCAGATGCCGGCGGCGACCAGGCCGGCCAGCGCGCCGATGCCGACCAGCACGCCCATCCAGCGCGAGCCCTCGGCGGTATCGGAGGGCAGCGGCGACATGAAGGCGACCAGCGCCAGCAGCGGCACGATCAGCAGATCCTCGAACAGCAGCACCGAGACGATCTTCTGCCCACGCGGCAGGGCGATGTCCCCGCGTTCGCTGAGCAGCTGCATCACGATCGCGGTCGAGGTCAGCACGAAGCCGGCCGCGCCGACGAAGGCCACCGGCGGGCTGAAGCCCAGCAGCAGGGCCACGCCGGTCAGCACCAGCGTGCACACGCCGATCTGCAGCGCGCCCAGGCCGAAGATCTCGCCGCGCAGGCTCCACAGATGCGAGGGCCGCATCTCTAGGCCGATCACGAACAGGAACATGACCACGCCCAGTTCGGCCACGTGCAGGATCGCCTGCGGATCTGAGAACCAGCCGAAGCCGAACGGGCCGATGATCAGGCCCGCGGCCAGATAGCCGAGTACCGAGCCCAGGCCCAGTCTGCGGAAGATCGGCACCATCACCACCGCCGCGCCGAGCAGCGCGACCACCTTCACCAGTTCACTGCCCGCGCCGCCTTCGACCGCCATGCCACTTCTCCACTGATGACGGCCGCCCTTGCGGGCCGACGTTCGATTCAAACCCTCGACCCTGCCATGACCGGCCGGGAATGCCATGTACCGCCGTGCTCGTCCGCGCAGACGGCGCGATTCAGCCGGCCGCGCAGAATGCCGCGTAGTCGATGTAGCCGGGGAACGGCCGGCCCGGCGCGCAGACCGCGCAGTCCGGATCCGGCGCCAGCCGGGTCTCGCGGAAGCGCATCGACAGCGCATCGAACTGCAGCAGGCGCCCGCTCAGCGGCTGACCGATGTCCAGCAGCAGCTTCAGCACCTCGGTGGCCTGCAGCACGCCGGCCAGGCCGGGCAGCACGCCGAGCACGCCGGCTTCCGAGCAGTTCGGTGCGAACTCCGGCGGCGGCGGCTCCGGGAACAGGCAGCGGTAGCACGGCGCCTCACCACGCCGACGACCGGCGTCGAACACGCTCACCTGCCCCTCGAAGCGCTCGATCGCCGCGTACACGACCGGTTTTCCGTGCTTGATGCAGGCGTCGTTGAGCAGATAGCGCAGCGGGAAATTGTCCGAGCCATCCAGCACCACGTCCACGCCGTCCATCAGTGCATCGATGTTGGCCGAGCTCACCCGCTCGGCGATCGCCTCGACGGCGATGCCCGGATTGAGCGCCAGCAGGCGCGCGCGCGCCGAGTCGACCTTGGGCGTGCCGATGCTCGCGTTGGTGTGGACGATCTGCCGGTGCAGGTTGCTGCGCTCGACCCGGTCGTCATCGACGATGCGCAGATGACCGACAC
>Ga0075364_10000144_pt1 | contig 31200 bp, 31 predicted proteins | sample EndMetdeltDD1764_FD_71517 | JGI IMG/M metagenome (GOLD analysis project Ga0075364, IMG submission 71517) | Populus endosphere microbial communities from Tennessee, USA - Endosphere MetaG P. deltoides DD176-4 | ecosystem: Host-associated > Plants > Roots > Endosphere | place: USA: Tennessee... | reverse complement strand
ATCGAATTCTGCAGGTCGCAGAGCAGCAAGCAATAAGCCACGCGTTTGGCGAGCAGGACAGTGCTGTCTGGCTGTCTGCCACGCTTGACCATACGGGGCGGCCGCTCTCGATCCTTCGACTGTTGCCTGTGATCAGCATGTCTCCATAGGAGCATGAGGGTTCGGTGGCATCGACGGGATCGTCGTGGTCGCCCCTTGTTTTTGTCAGACTTGAGGAGTTTTCCGTGAAGCGACGTGTCGTCATCACCGGAATGGGTATCGTGTCCCCAGTGGGCAACGACCTGACCACGGCCTGGGACAATATCGTCAATGGGCGTTCCGGCATCAGCAGCATCAGCCGTTTCGACGCATCGGCGCTGAATTCGACCATTGCCGGTGAGGTCAAGGGTTTCGACATCACTGAATATATGTCGGCCAAGGAAGCCCGGCAGATGGATACGTTCATCCATTACGGGGTGGCAGCGGGTGTTCAAGCCTGGCGTGACAGTGGCCTTGAAGTCAATGAATCCAACGCCGAGCGCATTGGCGTGATCGTAGGCTCCGGCATTGGTGGCCTGCCGCGTATCGAAGAAACACAGACCGAATATCTGGAACGAGGGCCGCGGCGCATTTCGCCGTTTTTCGTGCCTGCGTCACTGATCAATCTGATTTCGGGCCAGCTCTCCATTCAGTTCGGCATGAAAGGGCCGAGCTATGCGGTCGTGTCGGCCTGCACGACCGGCCTGCACTGCATTGGTGATGCGGCAAGGCTGATCGAATACGGTGACGCCGATGTCATGGTTGCCGGCGGCGCCGAGTCAACCGTCTCCCCGCTGGGCATCGGTGGCTTTGCTGCCATGCGCGCACTGTCCACGCGCAATGATGATCCCACCACGGCCTCGCGTCCCTGGGACCGTGACCGTGATGGTTTCGTCCTGGGCGAAGGCGCAGGCGTGCTGGTGCTCGAGGAATACGAGCATGCCAAACGCCGTGGCGCGCGCATTTATGGTGAGCTCGCCGGGTATGGCATGAGTTCGGACGCGCATCACATCACTGCCCCCGATAAGGATGGTCCGCGTCGTGGCGTGCTCAACGCGCTGCGAAATGGTGGCATCAATCCCGAAGAAGTGAGCTACGTCAACGCACACGGCACGTCCACGCCGCTGGGTGACAAGAATGAAACGGACGCGCTGAAGTTGGCCTTCGGTGATCATGCCCGCAAGCTGGTGGTGAATTCCACCAAGTCCATGACCGGCCATCTGCTGGGCGCGGCGGGTGGTATCGAGGCCGTGTTCACGACGCTGGCCGTCTACAACCAGATATCGCCACCGACGATCAATATTTTCAATCAGGATCCCGAGTGCGATCTGGATTATTGCGCCAATACGGCACGTGATCTGAAAATCGATGTGGCCCTTTCAAACTCCTTCGGCTTCGGCGGCACCAATGGGTCCATGGCCGTGCGGCGGGTTTGATACGTCGGCAACCTTGACCGAGACGCGTCTGTCCTGCCGGGTGGTGCTCAGGCCAGCGCGCGCCACGCGGGGTGTGTGGGCGCGCTTTGCCTGCCGCACCGGGTTGCGGCCAAGGCCGTCGGTCGACGCGCGAGCCTTGCGGCGTCTGCCCCGGGGCACCTGGCAGATCCGCATGCTCGGGCGCTGGCAACCGTTGGCGCACCCGCGCATTCATCGTGGCCCGTTCTGGCTGCACATTTCAGGTGAGCTCGCGCCGTTGGCGCGCACGGGCAATCAGCCCGTTCGCATTGCCGCAACCGTCTGGCAGCACCGGGTGTCGGTGCAGGATTGGCGTCGGCTGGGCGTGGCAGCAGGGGAAAACGCACGATGAGAGAGAATGATGTCGACGCTGAACTCGTCGCACGTGTCCAGCGTGGCGATAAAAAGGCGTTCGACCTGCTGGTGCTGAAGTACCAGCGCAAGATCATGCGTCTGCTGTCCAGAATGGTGCGTGACCCCCATGAGGTCGAGGACGTCGCGCAGGAGGCCTTCATCAAGGCCTATCGTGCGCTGCCGCAATTCCGGGGCGACAGCGCCTTCTACACCTGGCTCTACCGCATTGCCATCAACACGGCGCGCAACTGGCTCTCGGCGCGCGGACGCCAGCCCAGCACGCCAAATGCGCTGGAAACAGAAGATGGTGAAACTTTTAACCAAACCGACAACCTAACCGACAACAGCACGCCGGAATCGCTGGCTGCAAGTCGAGAGATCGCCGAAACGGTGAATGCAGCCATACAGGCGCTGCCTGCAGAGTTGCGTACGGCCATTGTCATGCGCGAGATGGAAGGTATGAGTTACGAAGATATTGCCCAGAGTATGAATTGCCCCATAGGAACGGTGCGTTCGCGCATTTTTCGTGCGCGCGAAGCCATTGCGACACGTCTGCGACCGTTGTTGGGCACCGATCTCGAGCGCCGCTGGTAAGGAACCGTTGTCATGCAAACCGCCCAAAAGAGTCCAACCGATTCAACCGATACGTCGCCTCGCCAATTGTTGTCCGAATGGCTCGATGGTGAGAGCCCGCTCAGTGAGTCGTTCAATCTTGCGCAGGTCAATCGCGATACCTGGGATACCTACCACCTCATCGGCGATGTCATGCGCAGCAGCGATCTGGCGACGCAGCCCTCTGCTGCGTTCCAGGCCCGCCTGAGTCGCGCGCTTGACGCGGAGCTGCCGATCGTGGCGGCCCCCCGCCGGGCCATCCATCACCCGTGGCGGCTGGGTCTGTCGGGCGCCGCCGTCGCGGCAGCAGTGGCGACAGTGGTGTGGGTGTCTCAGCCCTATTTCGGGGGCTCATCGAACGGCCTGCGAGATACGCAGGTCCTGGCCGATGCCAGCACGCAGCCCGCCGGCGACGATAGCAGTCTGTCCGCCTACCTCGAGGCGCATCGCCAGATGGCGGGGCCCAGCGCCGTAAGACAGGTGTCGTTCGAGCCGGCGATGGGACGTTGATGGCCATGTCTCGTGTGTTGGGTTCGGTTGCCGGAATGCGGGAGGGTGGGGCCACCATCCGGTCCATGAACTGGTTGGGCAGCGTGTTCATGCTTGCATTCGTCGCGGCCTTGATGGCGGCATCGCCACCCTCGCTTGCTGCATCCGCGCAGGTGCAGGGCAACGACGGTGTCGCCTTGCTGGCGCGCATGCAGGAGGCCGCACGCAAGCTCGACTACACGGGTGTGTTCGTCTATTCACAAGGCGAGTTCACGCAGTCCTCGCGCATCACCCACATGCTTGATGGCACGGGCTCGCGTGAGCGGCTGGAAATTCTGGACGGTGAACCGCGGGAATTCATTCGCCACAACGACGATGTGCAGTGCCTGATGCCGGAACGGAAAAAGGTGCTGATCGAGCGTCGCCGTACCGATCGTTTCCCCGGTGTTCTGCTGGGTGACCCCAGCGGATTGGCCGCCAATTACGATATCGATGTGCGTGCCGGCAAGCACCGCCTTGCCGGACGCGAGTGCCGGGTCATTCATATCACGCCGCGCGATGGGTCCCGCTATGGCTACAAGCTGTGCGCCGATCTCGAGACCGACCTGCTGCTCAAGGCCCAGACCCTGGACAGCGAGCGCACGGTGATCGAACAGGTCATGTTTACGTCGCTGCGCATCGGCGGCGATATTCCTGCCGATGCCTTGCGTTCGTCCTGGTCCACGCAGGGATGGGAAGTCGTCAGAGCGGCCGTGTCGCCTGTCGATCTGGTGAGCAAGGGCTGGCGTGTCCCGCCACCCGCCGGCTTCCTGCCCGTCATGCAGGTCGAGCGGGTCCTGGGCAAGTCCGATCAGGTCGAGCAGATCGTGTTTTCCGACGGTCTGGCCGCGATTTCCGTCTTCATCGAGCCTTACGACACGCGTGGCACGCTGCAAAAGAAACAAGGCGCCGCGCGCCACGGTGCTATCAATGTGTTTGGTACACGTATCGCAGACTTCTGGCTGACCGCATTGGGTGAGGTGCCTGTGGCCACCCTGCGCGAATTGGCCGAGTCGACCGAATATGTTCCGTTGCCCAAGTGATTTTTCGCCTGCTGTGCGAATGACATGGGTGTGGTGTTTTATCGGAGTGCAGCATGAAAACTTTATCTTCTGAAGCCTTAGGGTCCCCGTCACAGCGGTTGCAGCGTTTTGCCCTGACGCTGGCGGCGGCCTGCGTGATGTCGGTTGCAGCGTTGCACGCGCCGCCGGCGTCGGCCGCTCCGGGCGACATGGTGGCTTTACCCGACTTCACCGCTATCGTCGAACACGCGGATCCGGCCGTCGTCAACATCCGCACGACAGCCACCGTCCCCTCGCGTCGCTCCATGCAGGGACGCAGCGGAGCGCCAGGCTCGGACCCCTATGAACTGTTTCGTTTCTTCTTTGGCCCCGATGCACAAATTCCGGGTCCAGGTGGCGCGCCCGAGGCCGGCCCGCGGGGTCAGTCCCCGTCCGAAGGCAGTCGTACCGTGCCGCGTGGCCTGGGTTCCGGATTCTTCCTCACGCAAGACGGCTACATTCTCACCAATAACCATGTGGTCGCCGACGCCGCTGAAATCATCGTCACCCTCACCGACGGTCGGGAATTCAAGGCCAAGCTGATTGGTACCGATGAGCGTACCGACGTGGCGCTGATCAAGATCGACGCCACGGGCATGACCACGCTGCCTATCGGTGATCCTTCCAAACTGCGCAAGGGAAACTGGGTGCTGGCCATTGGTTCGCCCTTCGGCCTGGATTCGACCGTGACCTCAGGCATCGTGAGTGCCATCGGTCGCGATACGGGTGAATACCTCCCATTCATTCAGACTGATGTGGCAGTCAACCCGGGCAACTCGGGCGGCCCCTTGCTCAACATGAAAGGCGAGGTCGTTGGCATCAACTCGCAGATCGTCTCGCGCAGCGGGGGTTTCATGGGGATCTCGCTTGCGATTCCGATCGACGAAGCGATGCGTGTCCAGGAGCAGTTACGCACCAAGGGTCGCGTCACACGTGGTCTGATCGGCGTGCAGATCGGCGAAGTCAGCCAGGAAGTGGCCAGCGCCATCGGCTTGCCCAAGGCGCAGGGCGCGCTGGTCAGTGGCGTTCAGGCCGGCGGCCCGTCCGAGGCGGCCGGGGTGCAACCGGGTGACGTGATCCTGAAGTTCGACAATCAAGATATCAATCGCTGGAGCGATCTGCCTCGTATCGTGGGCGGCACCGCACCGGGTGCCTCGGGCAAACTCGAGGTGTGGCGCAAAGGCAAGCGCCTGACGCTGGACGTGAAAGTGGCGGAACTGAAAACGGGTTCCACCACCGATGACGCACCGGCCGAAGCGACACCCGCGGTCGCCAACGCACTGGGGCTGGACGTTACCGAAGTGCCCGCCGAGGTGCAGCGCAAGTTGCGCATCAAGGGAGGCGTGCTGGTGCGTAGCGCGACCGGAGCAAGCGATACCGCAGGCATTGCCGAAGGCGATATCATTCTTGCCGTCAATCAGACTGATGTGACCGGTGTGGCCCAGTTCAACAAGCTTGCCGCTGGTCTGGAGAAGGGGCGATCCGCAGGTGTTCTGGTTCGCCGGGGCGATGTCACCCTCTGGGTCGCGGTCCAACTGACTAAATAAGGCCAAACCGGCTAAAATGGCTGGTTGCCGCTAAAAGGGGCGCATTTGTGCGCCCCTTTTCATGCTTTTCTTCCGCCCTCGCAGGCCATCTCATTGCGGTGGGCAACTTCTGGCCGACTCGCTTCCCTGGGAAGGATTCGGTTTTCCGCTTTTCTGGCTACCGGCTTTCATATCGATGTCCATGCAGCACATTCGCAATTTTTCCATCATCGCTCACATCGACCACGGCAAATCGACCCTGGCCGATCGACTGATCCATCGTTGCGGCGGCCTGGCCGATCGCGAAATGTCGGCCCAGGTGCTCGATTCGATGGATATCGAGCGTGAGCGTGGCATCACGATCAAGGCGCAGACCGCCGCCTTGCAATACAAGGCAGCCGATGGTCAGATCTATGCATTGAATCTTATCGACACGCCGGGACACGTCGATTTTTCGTACGAAGTCAGTCGTTCGCTGTCCGCTTGTGAAGGTGCCTTGCTCGTGGTTGACGCATCGCAGGGGGTAGAGGCGCAGACAGTTGCCAACTGCTATACGGCAATCGAACTCGGTGTGGAAGTGGTGCCGATCCTGAACAAGATGGATCTGCCGCAGGCCGATCCGGACGGCGCACGCAAGGAAATTGAAGATGTGATCGGCATCGATGCCGAGGCGGCCATTCTGGCCAGTGCAAAAAGTGGCATGGGCATCGACGACATCCTGGAAGCCGTTGTCGCTCGCATCCCGGCGCCGAAGGGCGATCCCGAGGCGCCGCTGCAGGCGCTGATCATCGACTCCTGGTTCGACAATTACGTAGGCGTGGTCATGCTGGTCCGCGTGATCAATGGCATATTGCGACCCAAGGACAAAATTCTCCTGATGGCCGCCGAGGCCAACCACCTGTGCGAACAGGTCGGTGTTTTCACGCCCAAGTCACAGTCTCGTCCGCACCTGTCCGCAGGCGAAGTCGGTTTCGTCATCGCCGGCATCAAGGACCTGGCCCATGCGAAAGTGGGCGACACGATCACGATCGCCAACAAGCCTGCTCCGCAGGCGTTGCCAGGTTTCAAGGAAGTCCAGCCCCAGGTGTTCGCCGGTCTGTACCCGGTTGAAAGCAGCGAGTATGACCAGTTGCGTGATTCGCTGGAAAAACTCAAGTTGAACGATGCGGCCCTGATGTTCGAGCCCGAGGTCTCCACCGCGCTGGGATTCGGTTTCCGCTGCGGGTTCCTGGGCCTGCTGCATATGGAAATCGTGCAGGAGCGGCTCGAACGCGAGTTCGACATGGACATCATTACGACGGCGCCTTCCGTGGTCTACGAGGTGCTGCGTCGGGACAATACCGTGGTGATGGTCGAGAGCCCGTCGCGCATGCCTGAAGTCGGGCAGATCGCTGAAATCCGCGAGCCGATCGTGAAGGTCACGCTGTTCATGCCGCAGGACTACGTCGGTCCGGTGATGACCTTGTGCAACAACAAGCGCGGTGCCCAGATAAACATGAGCTATCACGGTCGTCAAGTGCATTTGCTCTACGAGATTCCGCTGGCTGAAATCGTGCTCGACTTCTTCGATAAGCTCAAATCGGTGTCGCGCGGCTATGCGTCGATGGACTATGAATTCCTCGAGTATCGCAATGCTGATGTGGTGAAGGTCGATCTGCTGATCAACAGCGATCGCGTGGACGCACTCGCCATGATTGCTCACCGCAGCGCCGCCCGGTTTCGCGCTCGCGATGTGGTCTCGCGCATGCGGGCCCTGATTCCTCGCCAGATGTACGACGTGGCGATTCAGGCGGCCATCGGAGCGGAAATCATCGCGCGTGAAAACGTCAAGGCACTGCGCAAAAACGTGTTGGCCAAGTGCTATGGCGGTGATATTTCGCGCAAGAAGAAGCTGCTTGAGAAGCAGAAGGCAGGTAAGAAGCGCATGAAGCAGGTGGGCAGTGTGGAAATCCCGCAAGAAGCCTTCCTCGCTATTTTGCAGGTCGACGACAAATGATTACCCATAAGGTTGTTAGCTCATGAGCTGGAATTTTGCACTGGTCCTTTTCGTTCTGCTCGTCCTGACTGGCATCATCTGGGTATACGATTTTTTCGTCGGTCGACGCGTGCGCACGCAGCGCATGCAGGCCGCTGCCGCGGAATTCGACACCAATCAGTCGATGGTCGGCCGCGATAGTGCCGATGTGGCGCGCGAGCGCGAGCAGGTGGTGGGGCGCGCCGGTCGCATGTCCTGGTGGACCGAATACGCCACCAGTTTCTTCCCGGTTATTCTTTTCGTCTTCGTACTGCGTTCGTTCGTGGTCGAGCCTTTTCGCATTCCTTCGGGTTCCATGTTGCCGACCCTGCAGTCCGGTGATCTGATCCTGGTCAACAAGTTTTCCTACGGTATCCGTCTGCCGGTACTGGACAAGAAAGTCATCAGCATCGGCACGCCCAAGCGGGGCGATGTGATGGTGTTCAGATACCCGGTGGAGCCTGACGTGGACTACATCAAGCGTGTCGTCGGCCTGCCCGGTGACGAGATCGCTTATGTCGACAAGAAGCTCTATGTCAATGGCACGGAAGTCCCGCATACCCGGGACGGCGATTATTATGAGCCTGACCGTGTCTCCTACATTGCACAGTTCGACGAAAAGCTGGGTGACACCGCCCACAAGATATTGCTCGACCCACGTCGTGCACAGGAATATTCCCCCATTTGGGCGTTCCCCTATCAGGAGAATTGCCAGTATGCGCGTAACGGTCTGCGGTGTACCGTTCCCCAGGGGCATTACTTCGCAATGGGGGACAACCGTGACAACAGTGCCGACAGCCGCTATTGGGGCTTCGTCCCCGATCAGAACATTGTCGGCAAGGCATTTTTGATCTGGATGAACTTCAGCGATCTCGGTCGCATAGGTCGATTCAACTGACATGTCGCTTGACGCACTGCAATCTCGCCTGGGTTACTCCTTCAGCAAGCCCGCCTTGCTGGAGCAGGCGCTCACGCATCGAAGCCATAACGCCCACCACAACGAGCGACTGGAATTTCTGGGCGATTCGGTCCTGAACGTAGCGATTGCCGCCATTCTGTACGAACGTTTCGACACGATCGACGAAGGTGATCTGTCGCGCCTGCGCGCCAATCTGGTCAAGCAGGCGTCACTGGCGGAAATCGGCCAGACGCTCGGGCTGTCGCCTTACTTGCGCCTGGGTGAAGGCGAGATGAAAAGTGGCGGGTTCAGGCGCCCATCAATTATTGCAGATACGCTGGAGGCCCTGTTCGGGGCCGTCTTCATCGACGCCGGTTTCGACCAGGCGCGCGCGGTGGTGACACGGCTCTACCAGCCCGTGCTCGACAGCATGGACCACACCACGCTGGGCAAGGATGCGAAGACACTGCTGCAGGAAGTTCTGCAAAGCCGCAAGCTTGCCTTGCCCGTCTATACCGTCATTGCCACACATGGTGCGGCTCACAGCCAGCAGTTCGAGGTGGAATGTGCCGTGCCGGTCATGCAGATCAGTGTGACGGCGTCCGGCCCCAGTCGACGCGCCGCCGAGCAGTCTGCTGCCACGCTCGTGCTTCAGGCCGTGCAGGCGGCACCGGCTGCCAAACCGGCGCGCAAGACCAGTCGCGCGCGCAAAACCACTCAATTGACCCTGCCCGTGGCAGTGGTTCAGGAAAACAAATGACGGATAAAGCTTTCCGTTGCGGATTCGTTGCTATCGTCGGTCGCCCCAATGTGGGTAAATCGACGTTGACCAATGCCCTGATCGGCAACAAAATTTCGATCGTGTCGCGCAAGGCACAAACGACACGGCACCGCATTCATGGCGTGTTGACGCGTGAGAACGAACAGTTCGTCTTCGTCGATACCCCCGGGTTTCAGACCCGTCACGGCGGGGCCATGAATCGCATGATGAATCGCGTCGTCACCCAGGCGCTGGCTCAGGTGGACGTGGTCGTGCATGTGGTCGAGGCCGGCAAGTGGTCCGAGGGCGATGCCCAGATGCTGCCGATTCTGCCCAAAGGGCCTGGCAGCATTCTGGCCGTCAACAAGATCGATGCATTGAAGCAGCGAGACGACCTTTTCCCTTATGTCGCGCGCCTGTCCGGTCTGCATGACTACGGTGCCGTGGTGCCGGTCAGTGCGGCGAAGAATCGACAGCTCGATCATCTGCTCGACGAAATTGCCCTGCATTTGCCTGAAGGCGAGCCCATGTTCGAGGCCGATGCGCTGACTGATCGCCCCATGCGATTCATTGCAGCCGAATTGGTGCGTGAGAAGATTTTCCGCCTGGTGGGCGACGAACTGCCCTACGGCTGTACCGTCGTGATCGAAGAGTGGGAAGAGAGCGACAACCACGCACGCATCGCGGCCTGCGTGGTCGTCGAACGTGAGAGCCATCGTCCGATTCTGCTGGGTGCGGGTGGTGGGCATATGAAGCGTATTGCCACCGAGGCGCGTCAGGACATTGCCCGTTTGATGGATAAACCGGTGCATCTGGAAATTTTCATCAAAGTACGCAAGGGCTGGTCCGACCGCGAGGGAGCGCTGCGCGACCTTGGCTACGAATAGGCGCTCACGCGCGATTCACGATAGCGCCGCGTACCTGTTGCACGCGACGCCCTGGCGCGAGACGTCCCTGGTCATTCAGGTGCTCTCGCGCGAGCATGGGTGCGTGGCCATGGTGGCCAAGGGCGCCAAGCGCCCCTACTCGGTATTGCGCCCTGTGCTCAGCGCGTTCCAGCCGCTGGCGTTGTCCTGGTCCGGCGCCGGCGAGGTCAAGACACTGACCCGTGCAGATGTCGCGGGCATACGGGCCCTGACGGGTGCGGCCCTGATGTCGGGCTGGTATATGAACGAGCTGTTGCTGCGCTTTCTCCCACGCGAGGATGCTCACCCCTTTCTTTATGACGCCTATGACGAAGCCCTGATTCGGCTGGGCGCAGGGGACCGTGCCGCGGCAGCGCTGCGTCGTTTCGAATGGGCCTTGCTCAAGGAAAGCGGTTACGGCCTGTCGGGCCCCGAGCCCGATTTCAATGACCAGGAGGCAGAGCCTGCATTGCGCAAGCTCCTGCGTGAAAAACTGGCCGAGCAACTCACCGGCCGCCCACTCTCCACCCGACGCGTCCTGATGGAATTCCAGTCTCGCTTTGTTGATCGATAGTGTCTGACGGGCAAGGTCCGTTCCGACGGTGAGCGCGGTTCCTGGTTGTCAGGGGCCGTTCTGGCGCGGACGTTTCCGCCGGTCAAGGCCAGGGTTGCGGGTTCAGCGCCAGATCGGCGTCAGCATCAAGAAACCGTCCGTTGGGTTGCATCACGCGTGTCGGACTGAAAAAAGGCCTGTATCGGCTGCTCCCTTGGGGCGCAGGTCGATGACAGGCCTTCTGGACCCGGGTGGCACCTCAAGGTGCCACCCTCGCGTGATATCAATCGCGGTCGCCGCCGAAAATGCCCAGCAGCATCAGCAGGTTGGCGAACACGTTGTACACATCCAGATAGATGGCGAGCGTGGCGCTGACGTAGTTCGTTTCACCGCCGTTCATGACGCGCTGCAGGTCAACCAGCATGAATGCCGAGAAGATGACGACGGCCAGAACCGACACGGTCAACATCAGGGCAGGCATCTGAAGGAAAATGTTCGCCAGGGCAGCAAGCAGAATGACAATTGCGCCCATGAAGAGAAACTTCTGCATGCCTGACAGATCGCGCTTGATGGTCGATGCAAGCGTCGCCATGGTGCCGAACACGATCGCCGTGCCACCGAAGGCGGTCATGACGAGTTGCGCACCATTACCCATGCCCAACACGAAGCCCAGCAGGCGCGAGAGCATGATACCCATGAAGAACGTGAACGCCAGCAGCAGCACCACGCCCAGGCTGCTTTCCTTGTTCTTCTCGATGGCGAACATCAGACCGAAGGCACCCACGAGAAACACGATGGTGCTGACGCCCGGGCTGGCCATCAGCACCTGGTTCAAGCCGGAATACAGACCCAGCGCAGCGCCAGCCACGGTCGGGATCAGTGAAAGTGCCAACAACCAATATGTGTTGCGCAACACACGGTTCTGAACAACCGCACCTGGACCCACCTGGGCCGAGCGGTCGAAGGGAGAGGATTTAAGCGGATTCATGATGGCTCCTTCGGATCTATCGCGTCCCGGTCGAAGACCGTGTTCAACGCTAGAAGAGTATAGAGTGCCAGCATACCTTACAGTTCCCTGAAAAATCCAGTTTCGTCCAATGAAGATGCGTCGTTCTGTCGCAAGAGGCGATTCAGCCGACCCGGGTCCGTCGCACTGCGTTGGCGACGATCTCAGGAAGCCGGGCCTCCAGCCGTGCCCGTACCAGATGCAAGGCTTCGTCCATGGCATCCTGTACGGCGTCTTCGATATCGGCCTGCAGGGCAGCCCGAAGCACCGCATCGGATGGCACGTCCCGCACACCCGAGGCGCTGTGAGAAGAGGGCTGGGCGGGTGCCTGCGTAGTCCGGGCGTTCGCGGAGGTGTCGCGCTCGGGCCAGGCCGAGGGCACCTGCTGCGCCAGGTCGCCTCGCGCCCCGACCGGCCGGCCAGGGTAGGGGGTGTCCCAGGGAGGCGTGTCATCGGCGGTTTCCGTCAGCACGGGTGGTGCGTGACGGGCGGGGGCACGTTGTGTCAGGGTGGGAATGCCAGGATCATCATCTCGTTCGCTCATGCGCTGTCCTCCTTAGTGGTCTGTTTGAGGTCGTGGCCGTGCATGTCATGCCCCTGGGCCGCATAGGTCCGCCAGCGTTGCCTCGCCTGCTGCCTGTCCTCATCGATGTCGGAGACCACTTCCATGACGCGAGCGAATCGGCTGGCGTCAGGTACGCAGGCGTCGTCCAGATTGAGCAGCCAGGGCACACTGGGCCGCTCACCCAATGCGTCCAGCACCAGGTCGGGCGTGCCCGCACACAGCACGACGGGTGTCACCGATGCGAGCGCATCGTCGGCACTGACGTGTGGCACGAACGAGATCGGATCGAACGTCCAGAGCAGGCGATCGAACGACGCCAGTCGCTGGGCATCGGTGCAATAGACGATGACACGGTCGCCGGCCTGGTAGCGCTTGCGTGTGATCACGCAGGCGGTACGCAGGCGATCAGGCGCACCAAAGGCGAAGTCGATACGCGCCATTCGAATGCCGACCGTCAGCCTTGCTGGTCCAGAAGGTACTGGACCAGCAGCGGCACCGGCCGGCCCGTGGAGCCTTTGTCCTTGCCACCTTTCCATGCCGTGCCGGCGATATCCAGGTGCGCCCAGCGATACGCCTTCGCGAAGCGCGACAGGAAGCACGCCGCCGTGACCGAGCCCGCCGGAGGGCCGCCGATGTTGGCCATATCCGCAAAGTTCGATTTCAGTTGCTCCTGATAGGCATCTTCGATCGGCATGCGCCATGCCGTGTCCAGCGATTCGCGACCCGCCGCAAGCAGGGATTCCGCCAGCGCGTCGTCGGGCGAGAACAGACCGGTGTTGACATGGCCCAGGGCCACCACGCAGGCGCCGGTGAGCGTTGCAATATCGATCACGGCCGATGGCTTGAAGCGCTCGGCATAGGTGAGGGCATCGCACAGGACCAGGCGACCCTCGGCGTCGGTGTTGAGGATTTCGATCGTATGACCGGCCATGCTTGTCACGACGTCACCGGGCTTGTTCGCGCGACCGCTGGGCATGTTCTCGCACGAGGCGATCAGACCGACCACATCGAATGGGACGTCGAGCTCGGCAAGCGCGCGGAAGGTGCCCAGCACGCTGGCAGCGCCGCACATGTCGTACTTCATTTCGTCCATGGTGGCGGCAGGTTTGATCGAGATGCCGCCGGAATCGAAGGTGATGCCCTTGCCGACCAGCACCACCGGCCCCGTGCCGCCGGCCTGCTTGCCGCTGGGTTTGGCTGCAAGTTTCTTGGCGGCCTGGCCGGTGTGCTTGAGCACGATGAAGCGCGGCGGCTCGTCGGAACCGCGCGCCACCGACAGGAACGACCCCATGCCCAGCGCCTCGATCTGCTTGCGTTCGAGCACCTCGACCTTCAGGCTCTTGAATTCCGCAGCCAGCTTGCGCGCCGTATCGCCCAGATAGGTGGGTGTGCAGACGTTGCCGGGCAGATTGCCCAGCGTGCGCGACAGCTCCATGCCGTTTTTGATGGCCTGGCCCTGCTTGAGACCTTCAAGCGCCTCGGCGCTGTCGCCGCGATCCACGTACTGGACGATTTTCTTGAGCTTGGGGCGCGCACTGGCTTTCGCCTCGGCCGAGTCACGTCCAAATGTAGCGTCGTAATAATACGTGGCGTGCCCGGCAGCAACCGCCGCGCTGCGCGCACGTGCTTTGAGGGTCGTGTTCTGGACAGGCAAGGCGGCCAGTGTGGATGCGCCTTCGGTCAATTGTGCCGTCACGAGCGCCTGGGCAAAGGCCTGCTCGGCCTGGGCGTGGATGCGCGCCGAGTAGGATTGCTGCTTGCCCAATCCCACCAGGACCACGCGTGCCGCCGTGACGCCGGGCAGGTTGCGCAGTACCAGCGTGGTGCCGGCACGCGCCGGGAACTCGCTCTTGACCACCGCCTTGATGGCGCCTTCGCTTGCCTGGTCGATCTGCTGCGCCGCTGCCGTCAGGATACCGTCGGCGAATACGCCTACGGCAAGCGCTGCGGTCTTGGCCTGGTGCAGGGATGAAGTGCTCTGTGTGCTAAATTCCATTCGGATTCCCACGTGCGTCGATGATGAGATGCAATCGATTATCCCGCATATTTCTCCATGTCACTATTCAAACGCTCCGTAGTCAGCGAAATCTCCAGTCACGCAGGGGTCGTCTTCTCGACCCTGATCGTCGTCTGGCTCAGCGTGTTGCTGGTACGCCTGCTCGGCGAAGCGGCCGGCGGCTCGATCGGGGCAGACGTCGTGCTCGGCCTGGCGGCACTGTCCACCATCACGGCACTGCCCATCATTTGTTCGGTCTCCCTGTTCATTGCCGTGCTCACGACGGTGACCCGGTCCTATCGTGAATCTGAAATGGTGGTCTGGTTCGCCAGCGGCCTCTCGCTGGCCGATTATGTCCGGCCTGTGCTGCGCATTGCCGTCCCGGTTGCCGTGCTGGTGGCCACGCTGACGCTGGTGGCCTCGCCCTGGGCCTATCGCCAGATCGGCGAGTATCGTCAGCGCTTCGAACAGCGATCCGATCTCTCCAAGGTCACCTCAGGCCAATTCATCGAGTCGGCCGGTGGCGATCGCGTGTTTTTCGCCGATGATCCGGTCAACGAAGGCGACGAAATCGGCAGTGCGTTTGCACGTCTGATCGACCCCGAATGGCACAGTGTGCTCACCACCGATAGTGCAAGGATCGAAACCGAGCCCAACGGCGACAGGTTCATCGTCATGAGCGGTGGGCGGCGCTACGATCTCAAGCCCGGTACCTCCGAGTTCCGCATGATCGATTTCGAGCGTTATGGGGTGCGAATCGAACAGCGGGGGGGCGAAGATGCCCAGGCGCAGGCGCGGCTGGCGGCAGAGAACTCTTCCAAGGGACGTCCGACCGCACTGCTGTTGCAGGATGACTCCAAGAGCTCGTGGGCACAGTTCATGTGGCGTGTGTCGCTGCCGCTGGCGGCGCTGAATCTCGCCTTGCTTGCCATTCCGCTGGGGGCGGTCAACCCGCGCATGGGCCGCACAGGTGACCTGCTGATTTCCGGGCTGATCGCCTTGCTCTACATGAACCTGATCAATCTGTCGCGGTCCTGGATCAGCAGCGACCGGCTGGACTTCAAGATCGGGGTGTGGCTGGTTCATGCCATCTTTGCATTGCTGACGATCTACTTGTTACGGCGACGATTACGGGTCAAGGCCCCCAAGGACAAGGGCGGCACCACGCCCGCTGCCGCCACGCCGTGATGTATGCAGCCGCCGCACCGCGAGGCGCAGTGGCGATCCGTTCAAAAAACGGTTAAACATATACGAATAAGTAATATAGAGTGCGTTCTTTATTACCTATAATGCCCCATATCCTATCGGGGCATGACTATGAATTTGCAGCAGTTCCGCTTCGTGCGCGAAACCATTCGGCGCGACTTCAACCTGACCGAAGCCGCGAGAATGCTCTATACGTCTCAGCCCGGCGTGTCCAAGGCGATCATCGAGTTCGAGGATGAACTCGGGGTCAAGATTTTCGAGCGCCATGGCAAACGCATCAAGGGACTGACCAAACCGGGTCTGGCCGTCTCGCAAGTGATCGATCGCATCATGCGGGAAGTGGACAATCTTAAAAAGGTCAGTGAGGAGTTTGCGCGCCGCGACGAAGGGGGCCTGGTCATCGCCTGCACCCATACCCAGGCGCGCTATCTCTTGCCTCGGGTCATCCCGGCCTTCCGCAAGCAGTTCCCCAAGGTTCATTTGTCGCTGGCCGAAGGCAGCCCGTCGCAGCTGGCAGAAATGGTCCTGCATGAGCAGGCGGATCTGGCGCTGGCAACCGAATCCCTGGCGCTGACACCAGGCCTGGCCACACTGCCGGTTTATACCTGGGAGCACACGGTGGTTGTGCGACCGGATCATCCTCTGGCCGAACTCACCTCCAGCGAGGCAAAGCGCATTACGCTGACCCAGTTGGCCGAATTCCCGATCGTGACCTATGAGCGCGCATTTACCGGGCGCAGCACCATAGACGAAGTGTTTTCGTCCCAAGGCATCCATCCGGATATCGTGCTGGAGGCGATCGACGCCGACGTCATCAAAACTTATGTGGATGTGGGCCTGGGCATCGGGATCATCGCCGGCGTGGCCTACGACCCCCGTCGCGATGGCAATCTGGTCGGTATTCCCGTAGGACACCTGTTTGGCACCCACACGACTCGCGTGGGCCTGAAAGCGGGTGTCTTCCTGCGCGACTATGTCTATACCTTTCTTGAGATGTTGGCACCCTCGCTTAGCCGCGATGTCGTGCTGGACGCCGTACAAGGAAATAAGGAGAAGTAACCCCCTGAGCGAACGTCGGCGGGCGGCGTTCGCTCAGGGGGAGGCAGTGGTGTGCTATGCGAAATCGGCAGGCCATAGCAATATTAAATAAGAATAAATCTCATTTATCTTGCGTTAAAAAACAAGAATCATTATCATTTCTCCACGATAAACGGACTGTGGAGTCAACATGACGTCAGCACTGAGTGCAGTAGTGGTGGGCGCCGATAGGCTCGGCAATATTCCCGACCTTCTGAAGGGTCACAACATTGCGATCACGCATCACATCAGTGGGCGGGACCCCTCCCACCAGAAGCGCACTTTGCAGTTGCCCTCGGGCACGCAACTCGTTATTTTGCTGACCGATTTTCTCGGGCACAACGTTATGAAAACCTTTCGCACGGCTGCGCAAAAGGGCGGTATCCGTGTGGTGGCGTGCCGCCGTTCGGTCTGCAGCATGCAGCAGGCACTCGATCAATGCGGACTGTGTCCCAACCGCAAGAAACACTGATGCCTGAAGGGCTCAGTCGCTCAGGCTGACGCCAGAGCGGGTCAAACAAAAACGCGCCTCTCGGCGCGTTTTTGTTTGCAGTCCTGCGGGGCAAATGCCCTAGCGCTGTTTTGTCGACGTCATCGCCGTCAGTGACGGGGTGTCCAGTCGGCGCGCACCGTTGTAACGTTTGGTCCAGTACGCCATCTTCATATCTTCGACCCGGACGACGCCGCCGGCGCTGGGGGAATGAATGAAGCGGTCGCCGCCAACGTAGATGCCGACGTGTGAGAACTTGCGGCCCATGGTGTTGAAGAAGACCAGATCGCCCGCGACCAATTCACCGCGCTCGATCTCCTGGCCCCTGGTCGCGATGTCAGCCGCAGAACGGGGCAGGGTCAGTCCAAGTGATTGGAAGGCCACATACGACACCAGGCCGCTGCAGTCGAAACCTTCGGTCGGGGAGTTGCCGCCGTACCGATAGCGAATGCCAAGATGGTTCAGGGCTTCGCCCACCATCGCTTCGCGCGGCGTGATGCCCAGATCAGCCGAGGGCCTGCGTATTTGCTGGCTCAGCAGACGCCCGATGGGGTCGTCATCGACCGCACGGGCAAGATAGGGATTCGTCGTGGTGAAGTTGCGCGCCGCCGAGGCAGTATTCGTCTTGTTCGGGGCAGTGCAACCAGCCATCACCAGCATGGTGAGCGCAGGGATAAGATATCCGAGCATGGATCGCGTTGTTCGGTCTAGCGCAGAATGAGCCATGCTTACCTGAAAATTAAGAGCGAGGATTGCGGTCCTCAGAGATTCCTGAGCTAAATCAAGTGTTTGGTACTCGAAATTGGAGCGGATTCTAGCAACTCCAATTGCGTCCTGAGATACCGTTGTGTAACGTGCTATCAACGGTGAAATGCGCGACGCGTGATGATAACTGAATCTATGTTGCAGCTGTACGACAACGGCATCACGTGCTCAGCCCCAATTAGCGGGCCAGGCGGGACTACGCTTACGGATTGAGACAGAAAAATAACAGGAGACGACAATGCAAGATACTCGGGATTTCCATTACGAATCCTTACATCAGCGTGACATTTTCTGGGCGCGTGAGGCGCAACGCATTCATTGGGACCGCCCGTTCTCCAAGGTGCTGGATGACAGCACGTTGCCGTTTGCGCGCTGGTTCCCCGACGGCACGACGAACCTGTGTCACAACGCGGTGGATCGCTGGTGCGAGGCCGACCCGGAAGCGCTGGCACTGGTGTGGGTGTCGACCGAAGTGAACGTCGAACAGTCATTTCGACGCCGCGAACTGCTCGACCATGTTCAGGTGGTTGCCGCCATGCTGCAGGCGCAGGGGGTGTGCGCAGGCGATCGGGTGCTGATCTACATGCCCATGGTGCCTGAGGCGGTGTTCACGATGCTGGCGTGCGCCCGCATCGGGGCCATTCATTCAGTGGTGTTCGGCGGGTTCGCTTCGATCAGTCTGGCCCAGCGCATTGACGATGCCATGCCCAAGGTCATTGTCACTGCGGACGCAGGATCGCGCGGCGGGCGGGTCGTGGCCTACAAACCCCTGCTCGATCATGCGCTCACGCTGGCGGCCCATCCTCCGGGTGCCGTCATCGTGCTGGATCGTGGATTGGCGCCCCCCGAGATGACTGCAGGGCGAGATCTGGATTTCGCCACTTTGCAGCGTGAGCACGAGGGGGCTCAGGTACCGGTGACGTGGATGCCCGCACAAGCCCCGTCCTACATTTTGTACACCTCGGGAACGACCGGGCGGCCCAAGGGCGTTCAGCGCGATACCGGCGGCTATGCGGTAGCCCTGGCGGCGTCCATGCAGTATCTGTTCGACGGTGCGCCTGGCGATGTGTTCTTTTGCACCAGCGATATCGGCTGGGTCGTGGGCCACTCCTACATCGTTTATGGGCCGTTGATCGGTGGCCAGACGACCATTCTTTACGAAGGCACACCCATACGTCCCGATGCCTCGATCCTGTGGCAGATCATCGAGAAGTACCGGGTCAACACGCTGTTCTCGGCGCCGACTGCAATTCGAGTGCTCAAGAAGCAGGATCCCGGTCATATGGCGGGTCACGATCTATCTTCCCTGCGCGCCATCTACCTTGCCGGTGAGCCGCTGGACGAGCCCACGGCGGTGTGGCTGTCTGACGCGCTGGGCAAGCCCATTATCGATAACTACTGGCAGACCGAGTCTGGCTGGCCCATCCTGTCGGCGCAGCCGGGCGTGGAGAAGCGCCCGACCAAGTTTGGCAGCCCGTCGTTTCCCGTCTTTGGCTTTGACGTGCGTATCGTCGACGAGGTCACGGGTGCCGACCTGCCGCCTGGGGAAAAGGGTGTGGTGGCCATCGTGCCGCCGCTGCCGCCCGGTGCCATGACGACGGTGTGGGGCGACGACGCCCGTTTCGTGAGCACCTATTTCTCGGCCATCGCCAATCGTCAGATCTATTCGACTTTTGATTGGGGGCGGGTGGATGAAGACGGCTATTACTTCATTCTGGGCCGCACGGACGACGTGATCAACGTGGCTGGGCATCGACTGGGGACGCGTGAAATCGAGGAGTCGATCAATTCCGACACGACCGTGGCCGAATGCGCCGTGGTCGGGATCGCCGACAGCTTGAAAGGTCAGTCGGCCATTGCGTTCGTGGTGTTGAAGCGCGCCGATATTCCTCACGCAGAGGAGGCGAACGCACTGGAAAGCGATATCATGCAACGGGTCCAGTCACAGCTTGGCGCGTTTGCACGGCCCTCTCGCGTGGTGTTCGTGCCCGCTCTGCCCAAGACCCGGTCAGGCAAAGTGGTTCGCAGAGCCATCGTTGCGTTGTGTGAAGGGCGCGACCCAGGTGATCTTTCCACCATTGAAGACCCACAAACACTCCAATTCATAAAGGATGCTCGCCCATGAAAACCAAACCCGTACTGACCGCCGCCGACGTCGAAGCGATTCTTGGTGCCGCCCGGGCCCATGCCACGGCCCAGGGGTGGGCGGTGACGATTTCGGTCGTCGATGACGGCGGGCATCTGCTCGGTCTGGTCCGTCTCGATGGCGCTGCGCCGGTGTCGGCCCACATCTCACCTGCCAAGGCGCACACGGCAGCGGTTGGCCAGCGTGATTCCGGTGCCTACGAAAAAATGATCAACGACGGTCGCGTGGCGTTTCTGTCCGCGCCGCAGTTGTCCGGCATGCTGGAAGGGGGTGTGCCTATCGTGGTCGACGGCCACGTGGTGGGCGCCGTCGGCGTATCGGGCGTCAAACCCAACGAGGATGTGGAAACAGCACGTGCCGGCATCGCTGCGCTGACCGCATGAGCGCGTTCAACCCCGGCGTCAGGCGTCGAGAGGTGCTGGCCTGGGCGATGTATGACTTCGCCAATTCGGGCTACACCACCGTCATTCTGACGGCTGTGTTCAGCACCTATTTCGTCGGGGTGGTTGCGGCCGGTCACGCATGGGGCACGTTCGCCTGGACATGCGCACTGTCCGCGTCCTATTTAATGGTGATGCTGAGCATGCCCTGGCTGGGTGCGCGGGCTGATGCGCGCGCAGCCAAGCGTCGCCTGCTGTTCACCAGCACGGTGGGATGCATCATCGCCACCGGCGCATTGGCCTTTGTCGGCCCGGGCGCGATCGCGCTGGGTCTGGTGGCCATCGCTCTCTCCAACTATTGCTACTGCGTGGGCGAATCCGCTGTCGCCTCTTTCCTGCCGGAACTGGCACGTCCCCAGGCCCTGGGCCGCGTGTCGGGGTGGGGCTGGGGCTTCGGCTATTTTGGCGGCATGCTGACCCTGGGCATTGCACTGGCGATCGTGACCCAGGCATCAGCGCGTGATATCGCCGCACAGGACTACGTGCCCTGGGTCGTTGCGACCACGTGCGTGGTGTTTGCCCTCGCCGCCGTGCCGGCGTTTCTGCTGCTCAAAGAGCGCGCCCAGCCCACCGGCACGGCCCCCGCATTGCCGGCGATGCTCACACGCCTGCGGGCGTCGTGGCATGATGTGGGGCAGCAATACCCCGAGTTTCGAGCGTTCCTCTATTGCGTCACCGCCTACCAGGCCGGTATATCCGTGGTCATCACGCTCTCGGCGGTCTATGCCGAGCAGGCCATGGGCTTCACCATGCCCGAGATCATGATGCTGATCTTTCTGGTCAACATTGCTGCTGCGGTGGGGGCGTTTGGCTTTGGCACCGTACAGGACCGCCTGGGCCACAGACTGGCGCTGTCGATCACACTGGTCGGCTGGATCGTCATGGTGTGTGTGGCCTATGCGGCGGTCACGGCCCCCATCTTCTGGGGCGCTGCCACGCTTGCCGGCCTGTGCATGGGGTCCAGTCAAAGCGCAGGCCGGGCGATGACCGGAGCGCTGGCGCCCAAAAAGCGCTTGAGCGAGTTTTATGCGCTGTGGACATTCGCCGTGCAGCTGGCGGCCGTCATTGGCCCACTGAGCTACGGCAGCGTGAGCTGGGCCACGGGTGGCAACCATCGCCAGGCCATTTTGGTGTGCGCCGTGTTCTTCATCGTGGGCCTGGTCCTGCTGGCCCGGGTGAACATGAAGCAAGGACTGGCACGTCAGGCCGCTGAACCGGTGGTCGGGCAGACGTCAGTCTGATGGCGGGCCGCCCCGGGGCGCCTGGCATCGGGTATGGACGCACCATGCAAAACGCCGGGTTTCCCCGGCGCGCGCATCATCTACCTGCAAGGTGAAGGGCAGAGCGTGCGATCTCACGCACCGGCCTTCACCGCCAGCTCGAATCCTCAGAACCAGCCGCCCGGATTCCACCAGGGCTTTTCACGTGTGGCGAAGCCCTTGGTTTTCAGTGTGCTGTTGGGGAAGTTCTTGTCCAGCACCCGCTCGGCATCGTCTCGCAGCGTGGTCATATTCAACTTGTCGTAGGACAGCATCATGATGTAGAGCGCCTGCTCGTTGGCTGCAACGCCCTCGAAGTCGGTGATGACGGTCTGCGCCCGATTGGCTGCTGCGATATAGGCACCACGCTCGTAATAGTAGCGAGCCACATAGACCTCATTCATGGCGATGGTGTTGACCAGCCAGTTCATGCGGGCCTGTGCATCGGGCGCGTACTTGCTGTCCGGGTAGCGCGTGATCAGTTCCGTGAACGAATCGTAGGACGCTCGCAGCCCCTTCGGGTCGCGCTCTGCCGGGTCCTGCCCCGTCAGATTGGCCATGAAGGCACTGGCGGGGGTGAAGTTGATCAGCCCTTTCAGGTACAGCATGTAATCGGTCCCGGGGTGATTGGGGAACTGCTGCTGGAACCGTTCGATGGCCGAGAGTGCCTGCTCGTTTTCACCATCCTTCCAGTTCACATAAGCCAGCTCCATGAGGGCCTGCTGGGCATGTACGCTGAACGGGTAGCGACTTTCGACGGCTGTCAGCCGTTCACGTGCGTTATTCCAGTTGGCGGCAGCGATTTCCGCACGGGCGTCGCTGTAGAGCTGCTCGGCGCTCCAGCCTGCGGTGGGATCGACCTTGGGTTTGCCCGCACACCCACTGAGCACCAGAATGAACGCTGCCAGAAAAAGAACGTATGTGAGGACCCGGCGGGCACCCGAAACGCGCGTGGCAGCGGGTTCGGCGTGCACAGCCCGGGGCAGGGGCGAAAGACTGAAAGAAGCTGAATTCACGACGGCTTTATCCTTGGTGGTAGCATGGCGTTCGCTGATTATATGATTGTCTCCATGTTCGATACGACTGGCCCTGCAGACGCCCTCCCGGAAGAGGAGCCCCTCGCGCTTACCGTGCCCGACAATATCTGGGCGGAGCGCCTGGATAAAGTGCTCGCCGGCCTGCTTGCGCAACATAGCCGCAGCCGGCTCCAAGGGTGGATCGAAGAGGGTTTCGTCCATGTCAATGGCCGCCAGGCAAAGATCCGGCAACTTGTAAACGGCGGCGATTCGTTGTGCGTCTGGCCGCAGGTTTCTCCTGAAGAGGGCGCCTACACGGCCCAGCCCGTTGCATTCGATGTGGTGCAGGAAAGCCCGGACTGGATCGTTGTCAACAAACCGGCCGGCCTGGTTACCCATCCGGGTGCGGGCAACTGGCAGGGCACGCTGCTCAATGGTCTGCTTTACCGCTTTCCCGAGCTTGCCCATGTCGCTCGTGCGGGTATCGTCCATCGTCTGGACAAGGACACCTCCGGCCTGTTGGTCGTCGCGCGCTCGGAAACGGCGCAAACGCATCTCGTGCGGCAGTTGCAGGCACGCACCATGGGGCGTGAATACGTGGCCCTCGTGCACGGCCGCACCCTCCCATCGGGCAAAATCGATCTGCCTATCGGTCGTGATCCGAAAGTGCCCGTGCGCATGAGCGTAGATCGACCCATTGCTCCCAAGCCTGCCGTCACCCATTACGTCTGTGAGCGCGCAGGCGAATACGCGGGTCACGGCGTTGCCCAGCTCGCGTGCCGGCTGGAAACCGGGCGCACCCATCAGATTCGGGTCCACCTGGCCAGCCTGGGGCACCCGCTGCTGGCCGATACGCTTTATGGCGGCAAGCTCGCCGATCAGGCGCAGCGTCAAATGCTGCATGCGCGCCAGCTTCGATTCGATGATCCGGGAGGAGGGGGCGAGGTCTGCACGCAGGCACCTTTGCCAGAGGACATGGTTGCCGTCATCGGAGCCACGCAGTGGCAGCCCTGACATGGCTCGACGGGCCACACTGGCCGGGTGTCGCCATACGCTTCACGACGCGTCACGGCGGAGTCAGCGCGGCGCCATTCGACAGTATGAATCTGGGCACGCATGTCGGCGATGATGCTGGCGCAGTGGCTGAAAACCGCCGACGTGTGTCGGCGCATCTGCCCGCCCGAGCACTGTGGCTGGACCAGGTGCATGGCACCCGGGTGCTCGACGCCGATCAGCTTGCCGGCCCGTGCGACGTTCCCCCGCAGGCCGATGCTGCATTCACGACCCGACGCGATCAGGTCCTGGCGATCATGGTGGCAGACTGCCTGCCCATCGCGATCAGCGATGGGCAGGGCACCATCGTCGCTGCGGTGCATGCCGGGTGGCGCGGTCTGGCCGACGGGGTGATCGAAGCCACCTTGGCGCAATTGAAACAGGCACGCCCCGATCAGCAGCAGTGGCGCGCCTGGATCGGTCCGGCGATCGGCCCGCGCGCGTTCGAGGTCGGTGCCGATGTCGTGCACGCCTTTTTGAAAGACGATGCCCAGGCGCACAGCTGTTTCGTCCCCCGTCCGGGAATGCGCGACAAATGGCTGGCCGACCTGCCCGCACTGGCCGCGCGTCGGCTGCAGGGTTGCGGCGTGACCGACGTCTCCCTCGCCGATCGGTGCACGGCCAGCGAACCCGACACCTTCTTCTCTTATCGTCGGGACGGCGTCTGCGGTCGCATGGTCCTGCTTGCCTGGCTGGAAGAAGACCCGAATTGACAGCGCGGTGTCAGCCATGCACCATCGCTTCAAGCTGTTCCGATGACAAGGTGTCGAAGTTGCCGTCCTCCCATTCAACTCCCCCCAGCGGCCTTTTCGACCTCGCGCCGGAAGTGCTTGCCGAGATTCAGCAGCAGTTCACTGCAGACTGGACCAGTCTCATGGGCGATCTGGCCGCCAACCGCCTTCAGCCTCCTCGCGATCGACGGTTCGCAGGGCAAGCGTGGCGTGACAGTCCTCAGCATCTGATGATGGCTCAGGCTTATCTGCTCTCGGCCAAAACCATGCAGCGCATGGTCGATAGCGTTCAGGCCGATCCAGGCGCCCGTGAGCGGCTGCGCTTCGCCATCATGCAGTGGGTCGATGCGCTGTCGCCGGCGAATTTTCTGGCGCTCAATCCGGAAGCCCAGGCCTCGATCCTGGCCTCCGCGGGCGAAGCACTGAATCACGGTATTGCCAACTTGCTTCAAGACGTCGGCAAAGGGCGAATATCTCAGACCGATGAAACGCATTTTGAAGTGGGACGCAATGTTGCCGTAACACCCGGCGCGGTCGTATTCCAGAACCCGCTCTTTCAACTTATTCAGTATGCCCCGTCGACGCCGTCGGTCCATGCCATCCCGCTGGTGATCGTTCCGCCGAACATCAACAAGTTCTACGTCCTGGATCTGCAGCCGGCGAATTCGTTCGTGTCGCACGCGGTGGCCGCAGGCTTCACGGTGTTCCTCATTTCCTGGCGCAATCCGCTGCCGGGCGAAGATGACGGTGTCGAGCGCGCCACCTGGACCGATTACCTCGACCAGGCCGTTCTGGTTGCGCTTGACGCCGCGCGTGCCATCAGCGGGCAGGAGCGGGTCAACGCGCTGGGCTTTTGTGTGGGCGGAACACTACTCGCTTCTGCACTCGCTCTGGCGCGCGCGCGTGGGCAAACACCGGTTGCTTGCCTGACATTGCTCACCACCTTGCTCGACTTTCGCGACACGGGGGTGCTGTCGGTGTTCGTCGACGAGACACATGCCCTGTTGCGCGAGCAACTTATCGGATCTGGCGGTCTGATGTGGGGCAAGGAGCTGGCCACGACATTCGCGTTTTTGCGGCCCAACGAACTGGTGTGGAATTACGTCGTGTCGAATTATCTGAAAGGCGAGACACCGCCGCCATTCGATCTGCTGCACTGGAATGCCGATTCCACCAATCTGCCCGGACCCTTCTTCGCGTGGTATTTCCGTCATACCTATCTGGAGAACCGCTTGTGTCAGCCCGGCGGCGTTCGTGCGGCCGGGCTGCCGCTGGATCTTTCCACCGTCGACGTTCCGGTCTACGTGTTCGGATCCCGGGAAGACCATATCGTGCCGTGGCACTCTGCCTATGCATCGACGCAGCTTTTGCCAGGCGTCGAGCGCTTTGTCCTGGGTGCATCCGGTCATATTGCGGGGGTGGTCAATCCACCTGCCAAGAAGCGTCGAAGCTTCTGGACAGCGCCATCACACGCCACGCGTGTCTTTCCGAAAGAGGCTGGCCAATGGCTCGACGGCGCACAAGAAAAAGAAGGAAGCTGGTGGCCGGACTGGTATGCGTGGCTGGCCAATCATTCCGGTCCACATATCCCATCCACGTCCAAGCTGGGTGCTGGGGGATACCCCATCATCGAGCCTGCTCCAGGCAGCTATGTCAAAGTAAGAGTGTGAAGCGCCCGCATGTAAGAGGGCTCATTCTGGTAAGGTTTCAGCAAAGATCAAGCGCCCGTAAAACAGGAGACGGCAATGACAGGCAAAGTGGCATATGTGACGGGTGGAATGGGTGGCATTGGAACAGCCATCTGCCAACGGTTGGCGCGAGATGGGTTCCAGGTGGTCGCGGGATGTGGGCCAAGCCGCAACTATCAGCAATGGATCGATGAGCAAGCTGCACAGGGCTTTACCTTTCATGCCTCCGTGGGCAACGTTGCCGACTGGAACTCTACCGTCAAGGCATTTGAACGCGTCGTCGAGCAACTGGGGCCAGTCGATGTACTGGTGAACAATGCCGGCATTACGCGCGATGGACTGTTTCGCAAGATGACGCTTGACGACTGGCGTGCCGTCATCGATACCAATCTGAACAGTCTGTTCAACGTGACCAAGCAAGTGCTGGACAACATGCTGGAACGGCAGTGGGGCCGCATCATCAACATCAGTTCGGTCAACGGCCAGAAAGGTCAGTTCGGCCAGACCAATTATTCGACGGCCAAGGCAGGCATCCATGGTTTCACCATGGCACTTGCTCAGGAAGTGGCCAGCAAGGGCGTAACGGTCAATACCATTTCGCCCGGCTACATCGGCACGGATATGGTGCGCGCCATCCGGCCCGACATGCTCGAAAAAATCGTGGCCACGATTCCCGTGCGCAGGCTTGGCATGCCGGAAGAAATTGCATCCATGATTTCCTGGCTGGCGTCCGATGAATCGGGTTTCTCGACCGGTGCCGATTTTTCGGTCAATGGCGGGTTGCACATGGGCTGATCAACGTGACACACTGTCACGCAGTAACGGGTGGTGGGCTGCGCGAGGAGAAGGCACTCACCACAATTCTAAAATTTTGGCATCCGATCGATCGCGATCCTGAGGACAGTCATGACGCAAGCCCGACAAGGCGCTTCCGAGCGCCTCATCAAAAAATATCCCAACCGCCGGCTCTACGATACGCAGACCAGCACCTACATCACGCTTGCTGATGTCAAACAATTGGTTCTGGCGTCCGAGGCCTTTCAGGTCGTGGACGCCAAAACGGGCTCAGACCTGACGCGCAGTATTCTCCTGCAGATCATCCTGGAAGAAGAAAGCGAAGGGTCGCCCATGTTTTCCGCGCCCATGCTCTCGCAGATCATCCGGTTCTATGGCCATGCCATGCAGGGAATCATGGGCTCATACCTGGAAAAAAACATTCAGGCGTTCATTGAGATACAGGACCGCATGACCGAACAGTCCAAGGGGCTTTATGGGGGCGGTAATCAGTTTGGTCCCGAAGCGTGGACGCAGTTCATGAATGTTCAGGCACCAATGATGCAGAACATGATGAACAGCTACATCGATCAGAGCAAAAATCTGTTCGTGCAGATGCAGGATCAGATGCAGGACCAAACACGCTCGATGTTTTCGGCGTTCCCGTTTTCTCCGCCTGCACCACCTGGCACCACAAAGAAGTGAGCAAAAAAATGACGCTCCAATCGGAGCGTCATTTTTTTATCTGAAAAGCTCGCCTAGCGTGCGCCAGGTGCCCGACATGCGACCGCAGTCGCGTCAGTCTGGTAATTCAGTGCCTTACTTGGCCTTGGCCGGATCGACCTTGACCTTGTTCTCGACTTGCTTGACGCCTTCCACACCGCGGGTCACGCGCGCAGCCGCGTCCGCCTGGGCCGCAGTGGCGACGGTGCCCGTCAGCGTGACCACGCCATTATTGGTTTCCGCAGCCACGTCCAGTGCGCTCAGATCCTTCTCGGCGACGATCGCGGCCTTCACTTTGGTCGTGATCACTGCATCAGATGTGTATTCGCCAACCGATTGTTTCGGCTGGGCATCCGTCGCAGCGACCGCCGCACCTGCAGCGCCTACGCTGAGGGACAAACCGAGAACCGAAGCGGAAAGAATTTTGGTGAATGTCATAGTGATACTCCTATTTCAATGCGGGAACTTCAGCACCACCCGTTGACCGGGACAGGCCAAATCGGTTGAAACTACTTCTTGCGGAACATGCCACTGAGAATGGACAAAACAGCCAGTACCAGGAAAATGTAGAACAACACCTTCGCGATGCCCGCTGCCCCGGCAGCGATCCCACCGAATCCCAAGACGGCTGCGATGATGGCAATCACAAAAAATACGACGGCGTAATGCAACATGAAAAGCTCCCTGCAGATCCTTGAATCTGCGCCAGTACTTGGACCAATTTTGAAAAGCTCGCGCTGTCGAACATGCTTGATGTGCACAGAAATCGACAGTTTGCAGACTAGTAGCAAAGATGGTGCCTGAGGTGTACGGGGGCACATGCCAGCGACTTCCGGCATGTACTCAGGTGAGGGCGCTGGCCACTGCTCGCGCAGGCATTGAGTTCAGGGATAGGCTGTCCTCGGCCGGCGCAAGGGTTCAGTCCAGGGATAAGCTGTCCTCGGGCGGCGCAAGGGTTCAGTCCAGGGACAGGCGGTGGTCTGGCAGCACAAGCGTCTGCTTGAAAGGGGTGTGGTCTTCCAGCACATCGCGATAAGCGTTCACGGCACGCGTTTCCTGACCCAGGAAATCGGCAATCGCGTCTGCGAATCGCGGATCGCCTATCCAGTGTGCGGAGTGGGTGGGCACAGGCAATAACCCGCGTGCGATTTTGTGTTCGCCTTGCGCACCGCCCTCGAACACCTGCAGGCCATGCGCGATGCAGAATTCGATCGACTGCATGTAGCAGGTCTCGAAGTGCAGGCCCGAGATAAATCGCAAGGCCCCCCAGTACCGACCATAAGCGGTGCGGTCGTACACCACGTCCAGCGCACAGGCCACGCGTTCACCATGCTGACGAGCAATGATCAGCAGCACACCGTCTGGCAGCGCCTGATGGATGCGTTCGAATGCATCGCGTGTCAGGTAAGGTGCATTGCCATGTTCGTGATAGGTCGTGACATAGCAGGTATAGAAAAAATCCATGTCGTCCGCGGTAATGTGCTCACCTCGCAGCCATTGGAAGGTGACGCCTTCGTTGACCACACGTTTGCGATCCTGCAGGATTTTCTTGCGCTTGTCCTTGTTCATCGAAGACAGAAACGCGGACATGTCGGCGTAATTCTGGTTGCGCCAGTGGAACTGCACGCCTTCGCGCACCATGTAGCCAGCCTGCTTCAGAATGGACAGGTCCTGCGGCTGGGTAAATAGCATGTGAACAGAAGACAACCCGTTTTGCTGGGCCAGCGCAATTGCGCCCTGTGCCAGCCTCAACCTGTCGGCGTCCGTGTGGGCAAGCAAACGTGGGCCGGCAACAGGGGTGAAGGGCACGGCCGCCAGCAGCTTGGGGTAATACAGCATGCCGTGGCGCATATAGGCATCGGCCCAGGCATGGTCGAAAACGTACTCGCCTCGCGAATGTCTTTTGACATAGAGCAGCAGGGCACCCGCAAGCTTATCGTCGCGCTGTAGCGTCAGGCACAGGGGCGTCCAGCCCGTACTGGCGCTGGCGCACCCGCTTTGATGCATGGCTTGCAGGAATGCGTGCTTCATGAACGGGTTGCCACCCGCCAACGCGTCCCACTGTTCTGCTGGCACACCATCCAGGGCGTGGTGCAGCACAAGTTGGCGCGGCTCACCGATAATGGCTGCTGCGTCAAACCTAGAATTCTCCATGGAACAGCCATCCTTGTCTTTGCGCCATCTCGCGCTTCACGCCTTGAAGCAGCAATCTGCCGAGCATAAACTTGCGGCCGTGGCCGCCATACCTCCTGGCGTTGCAGTGGATGTTAGCAGCGTGTTGCGCTGCGAGTCCTCCCTGCCCGGGCGGCCCGACCGCCCATTGTTGATCCCTCCTGCTGGCGTGCCCCGACGCAAATTGGCGACGCCGGCTGGGCGTGCTGCGCTGCTGCACGCGCTCGCGCATATCGAATTCAACGCCATCAACCTCGCACTGGATATTATCTGGCGCTTTCCCGACATGCCCGAGGCGTTCTACACCGACTGGATGCAGGTTGCACGGGAGGAAGCCCACCATTTCGATCTGCTCAACCGCCATCTGGCGACCCTGGATACGGCCTATGGCGATTTCCCGGCCCACGACGGCCTGTGGCAGATGGCCGCGAGAACGCAGCAGGATCTGCTGGCGCGTCTCGCGCTGGTCCCGCGCACGCTGGAAGCGCGCGGTCTGGATGTGTCGCCTGCGATTCGCGACAAGCTGGCTCAGGCAGGTGACCTGACCGCAGCAGGCATTCTGGATATTATTCTGCAAGATGAAATAGGGCACGTCAGCGTTGGCAATCGCTGGTTCAAGTGGTTGTGCGCCCGGCACAATCGCCTGCCGGTTCCCGCTTTCCGTGAGCTCGCCGCACGTTACGAAGCCCCCAAGCTGAAAGGCCCTTTCAACCTCCCGGCACGACGTCTGGCGGGATTCGACGAAGAGGAAATCGCCGCGCTGCTCGAGCAGTGAGCATGCCCCTGCAGAAGGGCGCTGCGCCTTGCACGCTGATCAGATGTCCGAAGGCGGCAGGCGCCGTCGCCCGAACGTGGCCTCATAATCGAACTCGCCGCGCTCGATGCTGGCCATGATGTCGGCCCTGTGCCGGGCCGCTCGCTGAAGATTGGCAGGGGTGGGCTTCATCCGAAGGCGCTCGACTCTGCGCTCACCCTCAAAATGAAACTCGATCTCGATTGATGATTCAGATGCCGGGCGTATGCCTTTCATCGATAGGGTCATGGTCAAACCTGTCCACTCAATGTGCGAATTCGCGCGCTGCCGTGATTATTGCCGGAAAACCGTCCTGGATCTGCCGACCGTCGCTGCCCGACAGCTACGATCTGTTTAACCCGTTCGAACGCATGCACGTGGCAACAGGCAATGACGGGTGGCCTGTTCACTAACTTTCGAGCCCCTGGCGAAGATTGAGCAGCTTGTGCGGCACGCAAGGGTGTTTGGCGTTACAATGGCAGCACTGGGGCCGATCTGGATTCGACGGGGGTCGCGAAACAGTGCAGGGCATGTCGAGCACCAGTTCGCTCGTAAATCCACTGGAAACAATACAAACGCCAACGACGAGCGTTTCGCTCTCGCCGCTTAAGCGGTGA
>Ga0075364_10000143_pt1 | contig 31207 bp, 27 predicted proteins | sample EndMetdeltDD1764_FD_71517 | JGI IMG/M metagenome (GOLD analysis project Ga0075364, IMG submission 71517) | Populus endosphere microbial communities from Tennessee, USA - Endosphere MetaG P. deltoides DD176-4 | ecosystem: Host-associated > Plants > Roots > Endosphere | place: USA: Tennessee... | reverse complement strand
CTCATAGAAATCCCCGCCCAGGTAGTTGGAGAGGCTGTCGCCAGGATGGCCGGTCAGACCCGGCAGGCACGCCGCAAGGGACGTGGTCGAGCAGGGCGTGAAGTAGATCAGCTTGGTCAGCTGCTGATGGAAATGGCTGCCGGTCCAGTCGGCCACCAGGCTGAGGTGGAGGTTGTCGGTCGGATCGGCCTTGAGGGTGGCGCGGACGAAGTCGCTGTACATGTCCGACAGCGGCCGGTTCAGCAGGATGTCGCGGCCGTAGCCTGAATGGCCCACGTGCTGGTAGGCGACCCGCAACGCCATCCGGTCGCTGACGATCGGCACATTCGCCACCGCGGTGAGGTGGACAAGGTCGTAGTTGCCGGTCTTGGCGGTCAGGGAGCCGCCGTAGGCGTTGGTCGGATCGTTGGGCACCAGGCTGATGGCGCCGCCGATCGTGTTGCGACCGAACAGCGTGCCTTGCGGCCCGCGCAGCACCTCGACGCGCTGCATGTCCACCAGGTTCAGGTTTCCCCCGGCGTTGCGCGGCATGTAGACGCCGTTGAGATAGACGCCCACGGCCGGGTCGAACGAAATCAGCGACTGCGACTGGGTCAGGCCGCGCATGGTGACGCTGATCGCCAGCGGGTCGTTGGGGAAGGCCGTCAGAGTCAGGTTGGGAACAGCGTACTGCAGGGTGACCAGGTCAGTGATCTGCCGGCGCTGGAGCTGCTCGGCGCTGACCGCGGTCACCGAGATCGCCACGCGCTGCAATGGCTCCTCGCGCCGCTGGGCGGTGACCACCACCTCATCCAGCATCTGCGCGCCGGCTGGCTCGGCCGCCGCCGCCGAGCCGCAAGCCGCGAGCACCACCGCCGACGCCGTGCACGCCAGCCCACCTCGCATCAACGCCCCCATGATCGCCCCCTATCGTTCCAATTGTTATAGATAAACTATAGCGTCGCCGCCCATCGCTACAGATGGTTTCTGATATCCGCGATAGGATTTCTAATAAATCCGTTACCACCTAAGACATTGACGGATATCGGCGTCATAATATCCGGTAAACGGCGCACACAAGACCGCGGACCACCCCTCTTCGGGTGGCCGCATTGCTGATGAATGCCAGAAAATACTCCGGCCAAGACCCTATCCGGCTCGACCGACGCCAATGATCATTTGGAGCGGAAAATGTACGCCATCGTACATCTTCCGGGTCATAGGAATTTCACCGACCCCCATGTCAGGCCGGAATGCGAGGCGAGAACCGGGCGTGGGGTCGCCGAGTTGTCTCCCCGGCACGACCAAGGAGTCACCCGATGCCCGCGAAATCGAAATCCCAGCAGAAGGCCGCTGGCGCAGCGCTTTCCATCAAGCGCGGCGAGACGCCCAAGTCCAAGGCGCGCGAGCCCTCCAAGCACATGGCCGAGTCCATGAGCGAGAAGGAGCTCGAGAAGATGGCCTCGACCAAGCGCAAGGGTAAGCCCGAGCACGCCGCCCGGACTTAGGCCTCGCGGCGCGGCCTACTGGAAGCGCCAGTAGAGCCCCACGCCCACGATCCGCGGCGGACCGGCGATGAAGCTCGGCAGGCCGAACGCATCGCCGGTGTTGCCCGCGTCGATGATGTACTTCTTGTCGAACAGGTTGCTGGCGAAGACCTCGACGGTCGCCCGCCCGCCTTCCGGCGTCCAGGAGACACGCAGGTTGGCCAGGCCGTAGCCCTTCTGCAACTCGTCCTGCACGTTGTCGGCGACCAGCGCGTTGGGCGGCTGCTGGAGCGCCGGCTTGTCGTTGTTGTCCGAGAAGAAGACCATCGACTGCCAGGTGTAGCTGGGCTGGACCTTCAGGTTCCCGCCGGCGAGCGGAAGACGCCAGACCGCCGAGAACGACCCGGAGTCGTCGGGCGAGAGGCGGAAGTGGTTGCCCGCATAGGCGCCGCTCTTCAACCGGGCGTGGTTGTGGGCGTAGGTCGCGTAGAGCGTCAGGTCATCCGTGGGCTTGAAGGCGCCCTGGGCCTCAAGGCCGTAGGACCTGGCGCGGCCCGCATCGGTGGCCAGGAAGCGCACGCCCTGCTGCTCGACTGTCTGGAAGTGGCTGTAGCGGTAGGTGAAGACCGCCACGTCGGCCATCAGCCGCCGATCGAGGAAGACGCCCTTGGCGCCGGCCTCGTAGCTGTCGACCTTTTCGGCCGGGACCACGCCCAGGGAGGGCGCGCCGAAGGGAACGCTGGGGCCCCCCGCCGACTGCACCGGCGGGCGCCGGCCGCGGGCGTAGCTGGCGTAAAGGCTCTGGTCGGCCGTGATCGAATAGCGCGCCACCGCGCGCCAGGCGAAGCCGGTGTCCCGCGTCGTGCCCTTGGCGAGGTCGCCGTTGTTGGCGGTCGGCTGGTCGGTCAGGCCGAACAGCGGCAGGGCCGAGGGGGGGAGCGTCTTGGCCGCGGGCGAGGCGAGCGCGTTGAGGATGGCGTTGGCCTGGGCCAGGGCCGCGGGCGTGCCTGCCGATGCGACCTGCCCGGCCGCGACCGCGCCGCCCAGCACGCTGCGGTCATAGACCGTCGCGCCAAAGCCGGTGGTGGCCCGCTCGTGGCTGTAGCGAAGGCCGCCGGTCAGCTCGAGCTTGTCGGTCGCCTTGAAGGTGATGTCGGCGAACAGGTCCGCGGCGGTGAGCGCGTTGGTGAGGCGGTTCGCCTCGAAGTGGTTGGCGACCAGGTTCGCCGCCATGCCGGCCGCCTGGGCGGCCGAGGGCACGAGGCGCCCGCCGCTCTGGGCCGCGACCAGGCCGCGCAGCAGGGCTGCGTTGAAAGCGGTATTGCCGAACGCCGCCATCGGCGCGGGCGTGGTGGCCGGCAGCCCCAGGCCCAGGGCGCTGGCGTTCAGTTGCCCGGTCAGTTGCGCGAGGCTCACCCGCTCGTCGAAGTCGAGCGGCACGAATTCATGGTCGGCGGAGTGGAACAGGCTGCCCCCGGCGAAGCCGCGGACGCGCCCGCCGTCGTCGTAGTTGAACCGCAGTTCCTGGCTCCACTGGTCCCCTCGCTCCTCGTGCATGATCGAGAGCAGCGGCAGGGAGGTGCCGTCGGCGTCGAACACCTCGCGGCTGGTGTAGCGGCGCCAGGCGCTGATCGCATGCACGGTGAGCGCGTCGGTGAGCTTGTAGTCGAAGAGCCCCGTCACCCCGCCGACCGTGCGGTCGACGCCCTGGGGACCGACGTTGAAGGCCGCCGGCACGGCGAGCGCCGCGGGCTGCCAGGGCGCAAGGCCCGCCAGCACCTGGCCGCTCACCGGATCGGTGGGCGAGAAGTTGTGCGACTTGAAGGCCGTCCCGGCGGGATGGTCCTCCTGGTAGTTGACGATCAGGTCGGCGTTGAACCTCTCGCCCGGCGCGTACTTGAGGCCGCCCCGCACGGCCCAGCTGTCCGCCGACTGGAAGGCCTCGCCGCCGAGCGCATTCTTCACATAGCCGTCGCGCTGGCGGATCCGGCCGGCGAAACGAAGCGCCAGGTCGTCGGAGACTGGCAGGTTCACCGCGCCCTCGCCCATCCGGTAGCCAAGCTCGCCGGCTTCGCCGTGCAGATAGCCGTCGAAGGTCCGCAGGGCGGCCTTGCGCTGGATCAGGTTGACCCCGCCGATCAGGGCCTCGCGGCCGAACAGGGTCGATTGCGGCCCGCGCACCACCTCCACCCGGTCCATGTCGAACAGCTCGACATAGGAGGCCTGCGCCTTGGAGATGTTGACGCCGTCCTGGAAGAGCGAGACCCGCGGGGTCTCGAAGACGTTGCTGTTGTCCGAGGTGACGCCGCGGATCGCATAGCCTGGATTGTTCGGCGACTGGTTCTGCACCAGCAGGCCCGGAACCATCGGCCCAAGGTCGGAGAGCTCGCGCACGCCCAGTTCGTCCAGCCGGGCGCCGGTGAGGGCGGTGATCGCCAGCGGCGCCTCCAGCGCGCGCTCCGGGCGCTTCTGCGCGGTGACGACGACTTCCTCCAGCGCCACGCCCTCCTGGGCGCGGGCCGCGCCAGCCGCCGTGATCGCCAGTACGCTGACGGCGCAAAGCTGCGCGAAACGACCGCTCATATCGAGAATCCTCACTGCACGTATCCGTTGCAGTGGCATCTGACCTCAAATGTTTAAAATTCCGCGACGACAGGACGTCGCGGGCGACATTGACTTAACGTCAGACCCGACCCGTCACCGGCACGAGCGCGCCCGTCACCGCCCGCGCCGCCTCCGAGGCCAGGAACAGGATCACCGCCGCCAGGTCCTCCGGCTTCACCCAGGCGGAGAAGTCGGCGTCAGGCATGTCGGCGCGGTTCACCGGCGTGTCGATGATCGAGGGCAGGACCGCGTTCACGCAGATGCCGTCCTCCTTCAACTCTTCCGCGAGCGCTTCGGTGAGCCTGTGCACGCCGGCCTTGCTGGCGGCGTAGGCCCCCATGCCGGCGGCGGCCTTCACCGCGCCATTGGCGCCGGTGTTGACGATCCGGCCCGAGCCGCTGGCCCGAAGCGCCGGGATCGCCGCGCGGCAGGCGTTGGCGGTGGTCTCGACGTTCATCCGGAAGAGATTGCGCCAGGTGTCCGGCTCGCCACCCTCGTGCATCTCCCAGCGGAAGCCGCCGGCGACGTTCACCAGCGCGTCCATGCGCCCGAAGCGCTGCACCACCGCCTCGACGGCGGCCTTGGCCTGCGCCGGATCGGTCAGGTCCACCCCACCCAGGGCCAGAACCTCGTCTCCGCTGGGGACCGACGCGGGCGCGGTCTTGGCGAAGTCGATGAGGGCCAGCCTGGCGCCAGGCGCCGCGGCCCGCGCCACCGCGGCGCCCAGCGTGCCGAAGGCGCCCGTGATGGCGATGACCCGTGCAGTGGAATTGGCCATGATGCTCTCCCCGTCTCGAATTGCGCCGGAGATGTAGCGTCGCCGCTCGGGTGGAGGCAATGGCCCGTGCTCAGCGGGCGAACACCTGCGCCAAGATGCGCTCGAGGCCCGCCCGGTCCGTCTCGTCGAAGGCGCCGGGCGTTTCGGAGTCGACGTCGAAGACCGCGATCAGCTCGCCCGAACCGTCGAACACCGGGACGACGATCTCGCTGGCCGAGCGGCTGTCGCAGGCGATGTGGCCTTCGAAGGCGTGGACGTCGGCGACGATCTGGGTCTGGCGGCTGGCCGCGGCCGCTCCGCAGACGCCCCGGCCGAAGGGGATGCGCAGGCAGCCAAGCGTCCCTTGGTAGGGACCCACCACGAGCTCGCCCGGCATGGCCTCGTCCACCACATAGAAGCCGGTCCAGAAGTAGTGGTCGAACGTCGCCGCGAGCATGGCGGCCACGGTCGCCATCCGCGCCGTGCGGTTCGCTTCGCCCGCCAGCACGGCGGCGATCTCGCCCGCCACCTCGGCGTAACGCTGCGCCTTGGACCCTGCCAGAACCTTGTCGTTGAACGCTTCGGCCATGGCCCGATCTAGCCGATCCGGCCCGTAAGGGGGAGCACCGGCGTTCAGGCGGCCTTGATGCGGGGCTTCCTGGCGATCCTGTTCTTCACCACCGCGCTCAGGTGGGCCACGATGTTGGCCGCGTCCTCGGCCTGCTCGGGCTCCAGCTCCAGGAGCTGGTTCATGGCGCGGAAGTGCACGTCCAGCACCTCGGCGTCGCAGTTCTCCGGCCCGCCCATGGCGTCCACATAGTCCATCAGCAGGGTCGAGGCCCGGTGCACCATGGAATCGCGCACCTGGCGGGCGCGGAAGCTGGTGTGCTGCATGACCCGGTAGGTCATCTTCAGCGTGTCACGGTCCACCCCGCCCCGGGCGGCGATCAGGGCGCGTAGCGCCTCCAGCTCGACGCTGATGGTCTCGCGCGTCACGGTGCGCTCCATCTCGTCCACCACCTCTTCGGGGTCGGTGGTGCGCCGCAGCGGGCCCGAATAGCTGAGCTCGACGCGGCGGCGCCTGTCGGGACCGATATAGTCCTCGCTGACGATGAACGGCCGGGGCTTGGAGATAACCAGCTGGATCCGCGAGAGCAGGCCGGCCGGCGTGAACGGCTTGATGACGAACTCGTTGACCCCGGCCTTGCGGGCCATGCGCACGTCGGCCTCGCTGCGGTGGCCGGTGACCACGATCACCGGCACCTCGGGGTTGGGGATGCGCCGGTCGGGGCGCACCGCGGCCTGGCGGATCGAGCGCGTCAGGGCCAGGCCGTCCATCACCGGCATGGCCCAGTCGGAGAAGATGATGTGCGGGTCCCAGCGGGCGATCATGTCGCGCGCATGCATCCCGTCATCCGCGGTCTCCACCTGGCCAACGCCGCCCGCCCGCAGCACGTCGCCGATCAGGCGCTGCACGTTCGGATTGTCGTCGACGACCAGCACCTTCAGCGAGGCGAGGTCATCGGGCCTCATATTGGCCTTGGGCAGGCTGCGGCTCATCGCGGCGGATACTTCTTCCCGGGTGGACGGGCGCGAGATTAGACAAATGACGTTGAGAAGCCGTTTATCCAGGCGCCCGCGTTAGTTGAAACTCGCCACAACCGGGGTGGCGGCGGGGTTGCCGCGCCCCTGGCCGGCGGCTATTGCGCCGGTATGAGCCTGATCACCTATGAAAAGCGCGGACCCATCGCGGTCCTGACCCTGAACCGGCCCGAGGCCATGAACGCGCTCGGCGCGCCCGGCGACGGCGACCAGATCGCGGCGGCCTGCGCCCAGGTCAACAGCGACCGCGAGATCCGCTGCGCGATCCTCACCGGCGCCGGCCGGGCCTTTTCCGCCGGCGGCGACCTGAAGGCCATGCAAGGTCGCACCGGCGCTTTCGCCGGCTCCGGCGTCGAGATCCGCGACGGCTACCGCAACAACATCCACCGCATCGCCCGCGCCCTCTACGGCCTGGAGGTCCCGCTGATCTCCGCGGTCAACGGACCGGCGGTCGGCCTGGGCTGCGACATCGCCTGCATGGGCGACATCCGGATCGCCGCAGACAACGCGCGATTTGGGGTCACCTTCCTCAAGCTTGGCCTGATCCCCGGCGACGGCGGCGCCTGGCTGCTGCCGCGCATCGTGGGCATGAGCCGTGCGTCCGAACTGCTGTTCACCGGCAGGCTGATCGATGCGGCCACCGCCGCCGAATGGGGCCTGGTGAGCCGGGTCGTCCCCGCCGCCGAGTTGATGGACGCGGCCCTGGCCCTGGCCGGCGAGATCGCCCAGCAGCCGCCACAGGCCCTGCGCATCGCCAAGTCCCTGCTCAAGCAGGGGCAGAACAACACCTACGACACCATCCTGGAGCTGAGCGCCGCCCTGCAGGCCATCAGCCACCACACCGAGGATCACCTGGAAGGCGTCAACGCCCTCCTCGAAAAGCGCGAGCCGGTGTTCAAGGGCCTCTGAGATTCAAAAATCGCCGCAGCGCAGCAAAAAGTGCTTGCGTCCCGTCTGAGCGCTGTTAAGATCGAGTTGCCCATCCTGGGCGTTTCCTCCCTATGACTGCCGCGCCTTCGGGCGCGGCTTTTTTTTGATCTGTCGCCTTCCGGAGGGTCAGGCGCGGTCGAGAATGACGACCGGAATCTCGCGCGGCGTGGCCGACTGGTACTGGTCGTATTGCGGCCAGGCCTTCACCGCCTTGGGCCACAGGCGCCCCCGCTCGGAGGAACCGGCGGTGCGCGCCACCGCCTTGAACACCTCGTCCTTGACCTGCAGCTCCACCTTGGGATCGGCCTGCAGGTTCAGGTACCAGGCCGGGTGGGTCGCCGCGCCGCCGTTCGAGGCCACGACCACGAAGTGGTCGCCGTCGCGCACGAAGATCAGCGGGGTGGTCCGCAACTTGCCGCTCTCGCGGCCCTTGGTGGTCAACAGCAGGATCTCGGCGTCGTTCCACAGGTAGCCGGTCCTGCCGCCGGTCTCCCGGTAGATGCGGACGTGATCGGGCCCGAACAGGCTGACGTCCATCTCGGCGCGGCTCTTAGGGGGGTGCAGGTCGCTCATCGCGGTCCTCCTCTTGGTCGGAACGCCTAGGGTGGGCTTTCGGCCTTCAGCCGGTCGAAACGATCCCTCACCACCTCGAAGTCGGGCATACTGAAGCCATAGCGGCGCAGCCAGTTGCCGCCGTCCAACGCCACCACCTGGCCGGTGAGATAGGCCGCGAAGGGCGAGCACATGAAGACCGCCATGTAGCCGAGCTCGTGCGGCTCGCCGACCCGTTGGGCCGGCACGGAGGCCGCGCCGCGCCGCGCTGTCGCCGCCATCTGCGTCGCGTGGTCGGATCGGTCCGGGGACGGGAATGCCCCGGGCGCCAGGCAATTGACGCGGATGTCGTCGGGCGCCCACTCCACGGCGAGCGAGCGGGTCAGGTTGTCGACCCCGGCCTTGGCGGCGGCGGAGTGGGCGCTGGCCGGGCCGCCGGTCCAGGCGGTGGTGGCGCCGATGTTGAGGATCGCGCCCCCCTTCCCGCGCGCGATGCGGCGACGGGCGAACTCGGCCGAGCAGAAGAAGGTCCCGTTGAGCACGATGTCGACCACCGAGCGCCAGGCCCGCGGGCTCATCCGCTCGGCCGGGACAGGGAAGTTGCCGGCCGCGTTGTTGATGAGGATCGAGACCGGACCCAACGCCGCCTCCACCTCGTCGAAGGAGCGTGCGATCTCATCGGGCTCGCGCACGTCCACGGCGGTCCCGACCGCCCGCCGGCCCAGCGCTTCGACCGCCGCCACGCCGGCGGCCCGGTGACCGGCGTCGCGGCTGGCGATGGCCACGTCCGCGCCGGCCCTGGCGAACTCCACGGCGATGGCCTTGCCAAGGCCCGTGCCGCCGCCGGTGACATAGACCACCTGGCCGGCGAAGGTGTCGGCCGGCAGCATCGGGGCGCCGGGCGGCGGGGCGTTCGCAAGCGGCATCAGCGGCCCTTGTAGACGGGGGTGCGCTTCTCGCGGTGGGCGGCGCGGGCCTCCTGGTAGTCCTCGGTGAGAAACAGCGCGGTCTGCGCCAGCAGCTCCTGGCCCATGCCGGCCTTCATCGCCCCCATGTGCATCTGGTCGACCATCTGCTTGCCCATGGCCAGCGCGATGGGCGGCTTGCCGGCGAGGGTGCGGGCGAGGGCGAAGGCGCGCGCCTCCAGCGCCTGAGGCTCCACCACGAAATCGACCGCGCCCCAGGCGAGCGCCGTCTCCGCATCGATCCGCTCGCCGCTCAGCACCATGTACTTGGCCCGGGAGGGGCCGATCAGGGTGGTCATCATCTGCGAGCCGCCCATGTCGGTGACCAGGCCGTAGTTGATCTCCGGAAAGCCCATCTTCAGGTCGGTGGCGGCCAGGCGCACGTCGGCCGCCAGCGCCAATTCGCAGCCGCCGCCGAGCACCGCGCCCTTCAGCTCGGCGACGATGGGCTTGGGGATGTCCCAGACATTGTGCTGGCGGCCCATCTGGGAGCGCCGCACGAAGGCGAAGTCGCTCTCGCCCTTGGCGCGATGGCCCAGGACGCTGACGTCGCGCCCGGAGCAGAACGAGGGCCCGTTCCCGCGCAGCAGGATCGAGACCACCTCGTCGTCGGCGGCCGCCTCGACGAAGGCGCGGTTCAGCGCCGCGCTCATCTCGTCGTGGACGGCGTTGTGCCGCTCGGGCCGGTTGAGGGTGATGATGCGGACGCGGTCCTTGGTTTCGACCAGCACATCGGACATCGTCAGGCCCTCCCCTTTGTCGCGCCGACCCGGCGCGGCGACTACCAGCCCGCCAGGTCGGCCACCCGGGCGCGGTGCAGGGGCGCCCCGCCCAGCCAGGCGTAGTTGAACATGCCGCGCTTCATGAAGATGTGGGCGTCGTACTCCCACGTGAAGCCGATGCCGCCATGGGCCTCGGTGTTGTCGCGGGAGATCTGCAGGGCGCGGTCGGTGATGTGCGCCTTGGCGAGCGCGGCGGCGTGGCGAGCCCCCTCGTCCTTGGTGTCCCAGGCGTAGGCGGCGAACCAGTAGAGGCCGCGGCAGGGCTCGATTTCCAGGGCCATGTTGGCGAGCTGATGTCGCATGGCCTGGAACTGGGCCAGCACCTGGCCGAACTGCTCGCGCTGCTTGGAATACTCCACCGCCATGTCCACGCAGCGGCGGCCCGCGCCGAAGGCGTCGGCGGCCAGCAGCGTAAGGCCCGCGTCGACCACGCGGTTGGCCGCGGCGGCGCCCTCCGGCAGGGCGGTGTAGGGCGCGCCCTCGAAGGTGACCTTGGCGATCGGGCGGGTGCTGTCGGTGGCCGGCAGCGCCTCGCGGTTGACCCCCGGCGCGCTGGTTTCCACCAGGCCAAGCCCGCCGCCGGCCAGGCCGACGACCAGCAGGCCCGCATCCATGCCGCCGATCACGTGGGTCTTCGTGCCGGTCAGGGCGGCGCCGGCCGCCAGCGACCACTGGTCGGGCAGCCACTTGCCGCCCGCCTCGCCGAACGCCACGCTGGCGATCACCTCGCCGCTGGCGAGCTTGGGCAGCCACCGGCTCTTCTGCGCCGCGTCACCGCCCAGCGCGATGGCGAGGGTGGCCATGACGTGGCCGACGAACGGCCCAGGCGCGGCGGCGTAGCCCAGAACTTCGGAGATCAGCGCCAGTTCGAGCAGGCCCAGCCCCTGGCCGCCGTGCTCCTCGGGGATGATCGCCCCCAACACGCCCAGCGCGCCCAGCTCGCGCCAGAGCTCGGCTTCCTTCTCGCGCTTGCCGTCGATGATCTCGTGGATCCCGCGGCCGCCCAGCACGCCCTCGACGACCTGCTGGATCGTATCCTGGATGCTGACCTGTTCCTCAGAGAGCAGAAATTTCATGCTTCGACCCGATCCCGCGGCAGGCCCAGGCCCCGCTCGGCGATGATGTTGCGTTGGATGTTCGACGAGCCGCCGGCGATGGCCAGGATCAGGCTGGTGAAATAGGTGTGCACCCACTTGTGGCGCCCGACGCTCTCGCCGCGGATCTCCTCGGGCATCAGCAGCAGGTCGTCGTCCAGCAGGTCGCGGGCGATCTTCACCATCTCCGAGGAGATGTTGCTGCTGTAGAGCTTGCGCAGCGAGGGGAAGAGCCCCGGGTCCTGGCCCACCAGCTCCATGGAGAACTGCCGGTAGGCGGAGTAGCGCATGCTGGCCACATAGCCCTCGACCATCGCCAGCCGCTGGCGAAGGTCCGGGTGCTCGATGGCCGGGCGGCCGTCCACCATGGTCTCCTTGGCCAGCCGCAGCAGGTCGCGGAAGCGGGCCTCCTGGAAGTTGAGGCCGCGGATCGAGGTGCGCTCGTGGCGCAGGGTGCTGCGCGCCGCGGTCCAGCCCTGGCCGCGCTCGCCGACGATCCAGTCGGCGGGCGTCTTGGCGTTGTCGAAGAAGACCTCGGCGAAGTCGGCCTTGCCGGTGGCCTGCTTGAGCGGGCGCACCGTGATCCCCGGCTGCTTCATGTCCATGAGCAGATAGGAGATGCCCTGGTGCTTGGGCGCGTCGGGCTCGGTGCGCACCAGCACGAAGATGTAGTCGGCGCGGTAAGCCTGGGAGGTCCAGATCTTCTGGCCGTTGACCACCCACTCATCGCCCACCAGTTCGGCCCTGGTGCGGAGCGAGGCCAGGTCGCTGCCGGCGTTGGGCTCGCTGTAGCCCTGGCACCAGACGATCTCGCCACGCAGGCTGGGCGGGATGAACTTCTCCTTCTGCCACTCGGTGCCCCACTCCAGCAGGGTCGGGGTGAGCAGTGAGAAGCCGGGTCCGATGGCGAACTCGGTCGGCGCGCGCGCCTTGGCGAACTCCTCGCGGATGATCTCCGCCTTCAGCGCATCCGGCTCCTGCTCCGAGCCGCCGTAGCGGCGCGGGACGTTGCGGTAGAGGTAGCCGCGGTCGGTGGCGAGCTGCCGGAAGCGCTTCTCGCGCGCCTTGGGCGACTCGCCCTCTTGCGCGCCCGAAAGCCAGTTTTCCTTCAGGAAGGTGCGGACCTCCTGGCGGACTGCGTCGAGTTCGGCGTCGAAGGAAAGTTCCATATGGGCTTTGGCCTGCTGAACGAAATGGTCTCGGCGCGACGTGCGGTCGCCGCGCAATTCTGTGGCGGTCTCGGGCGGCGAGGGCGCTTGCGGCGCCCGCGCGCATTCGTCTCAATTATCTATAGATTTCCGCGTCTCTCCCGGGTGCGCGGTTTCTTACAACGGGATCGAGAGCACGGGCAATTGGTGGGAGAGGGCCAATGTTCAGTCCTCCCGGACGAAGTCTTCGGCGATGGGCGTCCCCGCCGGCCAGAGGCCCTCGGCGCCGTCCAGCCCCTGCCCCGCCGGCCCCCCAAGCTCGCCCTGCAGGAGGCGCAGCCGGTAGGTCCAGTAGTGGAGCGGATATTCGAGGGTCAGCCCGATGGCGCCGTGGAACTGCTGGGTCTCGTAGTTCAGGCGGCCGGCGGATTCCTGGATGTGCAGGGCGGCGAGGGCCGCCGCCGCGCCGGTCCCGCGGAACGCCGCCTCCAGCACCAGCATGCGCCCGCCCCGCACCACCACCTCGCATTCGGAGAGGCGGTGCTGGATCGCCTGGAAGACGCCCAGCGGCTGGCCGAACTGGCGCCGCGTCTTGACGTGCTCGACCACCACGTCGAGGGCGGCCTGCATCAGCCCAACGGCCTCGGCGCCCAGCGCCAGGCGCCACAGCCGCCGCGCTTCCTGCGGCGTGGCGCCGATCCGCTCCCCGGCCTTGGTGAGGTCAACGCCCGGCCGCCCCAGGGGATAGGCGTAGAGCGAGCTGACCGGCGTCACCGCCAGGTCCTGGGCGCGGGCCACCCGCACTTCGGCGGGCGTCACGATGATCGCCGTGCCTTCGCCGGTCAGGTGACGCACCGGAGACGCGCTCGTGCTGTCGATCAGGGTGATCGGCCGCGGCAGGTCGGCGGCGAGCCCAAGGCCCGGCGCCACAACCGCCGTGGTCCCGGCTTCCAGCGCCACGGGCGAGCGGGCCAGCGCCTCGACCACCATCAGGGCCTCGGTCAGGCCATAGCCCTCGGCTCTGGCGACATCGAGGAAGCCGCCAGCCTCGACGGCCGCGGCGAACTCAGGGCTCAGGAGCACATAGCCAGGCTCGGCGGGCCTGGGGTGTCCCAGGCCCTCGACGATGCGGGCGACGGCCTCGACGACGGCGAGTTGTTCGCTGTTGGGCTGCAGGTCCATGTCAGCGCCCCGCTCTGGGAAGTTTCAGCAAGTGCTGGGAGATCAGGTTGAGCTGCACCTCGGCGGCCCCCGCGGCGATGCCCATCGAATTCGAGCGCTTGAAGGCCGCCGCGATGATCGGGTCGACGTCGGCGAACAACAGGTCGGAGCAGTTGTTGGCCAGGAACTCCGCCACCAGCCGGTCGGCCATCACCATGGCGTAGCGGGCGGCGTTGACGCCGGCGTCGACCTCCAGCCCCTTCACCCGCCGGTCGATGACCTGCAGGGACATCAGCCGCGCGGCGCGGATGGCCGCCTCGCAGCGGGCGGCCTCCAGACGCACCGTCTCGCGCTTGAGCCGCCCGTCCTGGCGCATGTGCTCCAGCGCCCGGTTCAGGCCCTTCCAGGTGAGCGCATAGCGCGGCGCGCCGATCCGCTCGTTGGCCAGCACGTGGCGGGTGATGCTCCAGCCGTCGTTGAGCGGTCCAAGCACCGCGCCGGCCGGCACCTCGACCTCGTCGAAGAAGACCTCGTGCAGGGAGCGCTCGCCCTGCAGGCTGGGGATGCGGCGCACGGTGACGCCGGGCGTGTCCATCGGCACGATGAAGACCGAGATCGGCGCCTTGGCCTCCGGCCCGGTCCGGGCCAGCAGGATGCAGAAATCCGCGAAGGAGGCGGCCGAGGTCCAGATCTTCTGGCCGCTGATCGAAAAGCCCCGGTCGGTCTCGATGGCCCGTGTCGTCAGGGCCGCCAGGTCCGACCCGGCCTCTGGCTCGGAGAAGCCCTGGCAATAGGAGACCGTGCCGCCGCAGATCCTGGGGATGTGCGTCGCCTTCTGCTCCTCGGTGCCAAAGCGCAGGATGGCCGGGCCCACCCAGTTGACGCTCATGTACTGGTAGCCGCGCGGCTCGCCGTTGCTCCACATCTCCTCGCCGAGGATCCAGTGGTGGAAGGCGTCCAGGCCCCCGCCCCCGTCGGCCTTGGGCCAGTGGGGGATCAGGAGCCCCTCGGCGGCCAGCACCGGGCAGAAGCGGCGGGAGAAGGCCACGGAATATTCGCTGCCGTTGTCGTAGCCCGACAGCCTGGGCCAGTCGGCCGGCAGCTCGCGCGCCAGCACCTCGCGCAGGCGCCCTCGAAAGGCGCGATGCTCGTCGGTCCAGTTGAACTCCACGCGTTCCTCCCCGCCCCGGTTCGCTCGCGCCGGGATCGTCCTGCCAAGGGCTGTAGCAGCCCGCCCCTAGACCGCCTAGGCGGCCGGACCGTGCACCGGCGCCGCGGTGGCCTGCTCCACCTGGCCCTGGTCCACCCCGCGCCAGAAGGCGGGCCAGGTGGCGAAGGCTTGCGGCAGCGTCGGCGGCTTGCTGCGGCCCGGCCAGTTGTCGAAGGGCGGCTGTGGCCGCTCCTCGACATCGTGGGCGTACCAGTGCCGCTCCTTGCGGTGCACGAAATACCAGCGGCCGTCGCGCCGCTGGTAGGTGTCGAAGTAGCAGATCGCCATGACGACCCAGCGCCCCTGGTCCTCGTGCTCGGCGCGGCAATAGACCTGGCCGGTGGCGTTGTCGGCGTCGACGAAATCGACCTTGTGCCCGCAGATCTGGTGGATCGAGCGGTAGAAGGTCTTGAGGCTCTCGGCGATCATGCCCCGCAAGGCCGCCCGGCCCACGCCGTAGCGGCGGCAGTCCACGTCCTCGACGAACAGCGAGACCCAGGCGTCGAGGTCACGGCTGTCCACGGCGATGGCGTAGCGGATCGGCAGTTGCTGGATGGCCTGCAGGGATTCGACCCGGTCCAGCCGGGCCAGGATTTGTTCGTCCATCCGCTCCTCCCGCGGGCGCCAGAGGCCCGTCTTCGATGTCTTGGCGCGGCAACCATGCCCCCCGCGCCCGCCGCGTGCCAGGGCGGCGGCAGCATGCCGCCATGTGGCGGGGGCATATCCGCTCAGGCGAGGCGGCCCCGCAGGTCGCAGGCCGCGTCGCGGTCGGTCCAGGCGAGCGTGAGGCCCGCGGTGTCCCCTGGCTCGGTGACGATCTCGCCCGTGGCGGGATCGCCCCGCAACACGCCGACGCCCTCTGCGACCAGGGCCGTGGCGGCGGCGGCGAGGTCCCGCACGCGAAGGCCCGCCGCGTGGAACCGGGGACGCCCCCAGGCCTGACCCCACAGCCGCTGCTCGGTCTCCATCTCGGCCGGCAGGCGGTAGAGGTGGAACACCCCGTCCGGCAGCGGCAGGGCCGCCAGCGGCGCCTCGTCGGGCGCGTCCAGGTCGACGAAGGCCGGCTCGACGCCGATCAGCCTGGCGAGGCGCGGGACCGATACCTTGGGATCGGCGACCAGCGCGCCCCACCAGGCCACGCGGGGGGTATCGATGAGATGCGCAGGCGCCGGCGGCAGGGCGGCGCCGAAACGCGGGTCCCAGTCGGGGCGCGAAAGGTCGGCCCACTCGATCTGCAGGCCGCAGGTGGTGGAGGGTCGGCCGAAGGTGAAGCCGCGCTCGGGCGGCACGGTGGTCTCGACCCCCTCGCCCGCCAGCCAGGCCACCGTCGCATGGAGATCATCGACCTGCAGGGCGAGGTTCAGGAAGGAGGTCCCGTTGCGGCTCAGCAGGCGCCCAAGGGGCGAGTCCGGATCATTGGGCTCGGCCACCTCCAGCACGGAATCGGCGAAGGCGCAGCAGCCGCCCAGCCGGCTCACCGGCGGCCCGGCGTTCCCGCATTCGAGGGGGGTTAGGCCCATCAGCCGGCCAAGCCTTTCCACCGCGGCGTGATAGTCGGCGACCAGGGCGGTGCTGTGGAAGGTCCAACGGACCCTGGGCGCCGTCGCGCCCTCATGTTCGATCGTCATCCCACGCCCTCCCCGTTTGCGGGCTTGCTAACAGCTTGTCCGGCGCGGCGCGAGACACCGGTCCGCGCGTCAACGGCTTGACACTCCCCCCGCCCCTGGCGTCGAAACGATAGGAAGACAAGCAGGGGGAAACGCGCATGGCGGACTGGGACGAGACGCGCGACTTCGTCACCATCGGCAGCGGGGGCGGGGCGACCATGTCGGCGCTCTATCTGCGCAGCATCGGCAAGGACGTGCTGATCCTCGAGAAGACCGACATGGTGGGCGGCTCGACCGCCATGTCCGGCGGCGTGCTGTGGATTCCCAACCATCCGCTGCAGAAGGCCGCCGGGGTGCCGGACTCCTACGAGGCGGGCCTGGCCTATATGGAAGCCACCATCGGCGAAGTGGGTCCCGCCTCCTCGCCGGCGCGTCGCCACGCCTTCCTCACCAGCGGCCCCAAGATGGTCGAGTTCATGATCTCGCGGGGGATCAAGCTGCTGCGCGCCGAGGGCTGGTCCGACTACTACGACGACCGCCCCGGCGGCTGCCCGCGCAGCCGATCGCTCTGCGGCAAGATCTTCGACATCAACGAGCTGGGCGCCTGGACCAACCTTCTGCGGCCCAGCCCCGTCACCCGCATGCCCGTCTACTCCAGCGAGGGCGTGAAGATGGCGGTGGCCAAGAAGTCGCTGATCGGCGTGCTGACGGTGATGAAGATCGGCCTGCGCATGACGCTCGCCAAGCTGCGCAACCAGCAGCTTCGGGCCGCCGGCATGGCGCTGCAGGGCCGCATGCTGCAGGCGGTGCTGCGGGACGGCGCGGAGATCCGCCTGAACGCCCCGGTGAGCGACCTGATCGAAGAGAAGGGCCGCGTCGTCGGCGTGCTGACCGAGAAGGACGGCAAGCCCTGGCGCATCAAGGCCCGGGACGGGGTGCTGATCAACGCCGGCGGCTTCTCGCACAACGAGGAGATGCGCAAGAAATACCAGCCGCAGCCCTCGACCACCGCCTGGACCAACTCCAACCCCGGCGACACCGGGGAGATGATCAACATCGCCAAGGCCTACGGGGCGGCGACCGACCTGATGGACGCCACCATCTGGGTGGCCGGGACCCTTCCGCCCGGCGCCGCCCGGCCCCGCTTCGCCAACATGAACCTGGCCAAGCCGCACCTGATCATGGTCGACAAGAAGGGCCAGCGCTTCGTGAACGAGTGCGTGTCCTACATGGAGCTGGGCCAGAGCATGTACGCCCACGGCGCGGTGCCGGCCTACATGGTCTTCGACCACCAGCACCGCAGCGACTACAACTGGGACATGACCCCGCCGGGCGTGACGCCCGAGGCCTGGATCTCCAGCGGCTACATGAAGCGGGCCGACACCCTCGAGGAGCTGGCCGCCATGACGGGGATCGACCCCGCGGGCCTGAAGGCCACGGTCGAGCGCTACAACGGCTTCTGCAAGGACGGCAAGGACCTCGATTTCCACCGCGGCGAGCGGGAGTACGACAAGTTCTGGGCCGACTTCACCCAGAAGCCCAACCCCACCATGGGGACCATCGCCAAGGCGCCCTTCTATGCGGTGGAGACGGTGCCCAGCGACGTGGGCACCTTCGGCGGCATCATGTGCGACGAGCATGCGCGCGTCCTGCGCGAGGACGGCTCGACGATCCCGGGCCTGTACGCGGCCGGCAACTGCACCGCCTCGGTGATGGGCCGCTGCTACCCCGGCGCCGGGGCGAGCATCGCGGCGGCTTTCGTGTTTGGCTACCGCGCCGCCCAGCACGCCACGGGGACCCTGCCGAACGACTGATCGACCTGCCCGACAGGAAGCAAAGAGGAAGCGCCGCCATGGACATGATGCTGAAGGGCAAGCGCGCCCTGGTGACCGCCTCCAGCGGCAACATCGGACGGGGCGTCGCCATCGCCCTGGCCGCCGAGGGCGTGAGGGTTGCGGTGAACGGCCGCGCCGCCGAGAAGGTCGCCAGGGTCGTCGAGGAGATCACCGCCGCGGGCGGCGAGGCGGTCGCGGCGGTCTCGGACCTCGCCACCGAGGCGGGCGTGGCCGGCGCCTACGAGGCCGCCGAGAAGGCGATGGGCGGGGTCGATATCCTGGTCAACAACTTCGGCGGGGCCAATATGGGCCCGGAGAACCCGAGCTGGTTCGAGGTGCCGAGCGCGGAGTGGTACGCCACCTATCACCGCAACGTCGTCAGCGGCGTCGAGCTGGTGCGCCGCGCCTTCCCCGGCATGAAGGCCTCCGGCTGGGGCCGGGTGATCAACATCTCCACCGTGGCCTCCCTGGCCCCCAAGGGGAACATGCCGGACTATTCGGCGGCCAACGCGGCGCAGAACGCCATGACCAAGGGCCTCTCCAAGGCGGTGGCCCACAGCGGGGTGACGGTGAACACCATCAGCCCAGGCCTGATCCTGACGGAGATCTCGGTCACCTGGCTGAAGACGGTGGCCAAGCAGCGCGGCTGGAGCGACGACTTCGAGGAGATCCAGCGCCGCGCCGCCAAGGAGCTGCATCACATCTGCACAAACGCCTTTGGCCAGCCCGAGGACATCGGGGCCGCGGCGGTGTTCCTGGCGAGCCCCAGGGCCAACTACATCAGCGGCGCCAACCTGGTGGTCGACGGCGGCGCGCGGGAGTCGATCTGAGCGCGGAGATCCGGGTCGCCGGAGCGCGAGCGCTTCGGGAGCGTCCTCAGGCCAGAGCCTCGGCGGGCGAGCCCAGCACGCCGATCGCCCGGTAGCGGTCGACCTCCTCGCGGCTGAGGCCGAAGGTTTCGATCAGCACCTGGTCGGTGTGCTCGCCGATGTTGGGCGGGCGGCGGCGATAGGTGACCGGCGTCTTCGACAGCCGAAGCGGGCTGGCGAGCATCTCGATCTCGGTTCCCGGCGCGATGGGGTTCTCCATCTCGATGACCATGTTGCGCGCGCGCACATGGGGGTCGGAGAAGAGGTCGTCGTAGTTGTTGACCGGCCCGCAGGGCACGCCCGCGGCGATCAGGGCGTCCAGCAGCGGCTGGCGCTTCCAGGTCTTCAGCACCGGACCCGCGATCTCCAGCCATTGCTCCTTGTTCTGGAAGCGCTGGTGGCTGGTCAGGAAGCGCGGGTCGCCGACCAGGTCGGGAAGACCGAGCAGGGTGCAGAGCGCCAGGTAGTGCTGGTTGTTGCCCGCCGAGATGTAGATCGAGCCGTCCGCGCACTCGAAGAGGCCGGCCGGGTGGCCGCCGTTGCCCGAATGGCCCGAACGCTTGGGAAGCTGGTGCGAGATCAGATAGGCCTGGGCGAGCGAGGACTGCAGCGAGACCACCGCGTCCATCAGGCTGGAGTCGATCTGCTGGCCCTCCCCCGTGCGCTCCGCATGCTGCAGGGCGGCCAGGATGCCGATCGCCGAGACATAGCCGGCGGTGACGTCCACCAGGCTTGGGCCGCACTTCATCGGGCCGCCGCCGGGCGCATCGTCCGGATAGCCGGTGACGCTCATCAGCCCGCCCTGGGCCTGGAAGACCCCGTCGTAGCCGGGGCGGTCCGAATAGGGGCCGTCCTGGCCGTAGCCGGTGATCGAGCAGTAGATCAGCTTGGGATTGAGCTTGCTCAGGGTGGCGTAGTCGAGACCGGCCCTGGCGAGGGCGCCGGGCAGGAAGTTCTCGATCAGGATGTCGCACTGGCTGGCCATCCGGCGGACCAGCTCGGCCCCCTCCGGCTTGGAGAAGTCGATCGCCACCGAGCGCTTGTTGCGGTTGGAGGTGAGGTACATGGAGGCCGGCGCCTGGGTGCCGTCTGGCATCACCGGCTGGATGCCGATGGAGCGGCCGTCGTCGCCGCGCCCCGGCCGCTCGATCTTGATCACGTCTGCGCCAAGGTCGCCCAGGATCTGTCCGCACCAGGGAGCCGCCAGGACGCGCCCCAGGTCCAGCACCCGCTTGCCTTCCAACGCACCACCAAGAGCGGCCATCTCGATCCTTTGAGCTCCGTTGATTGCAGCCAGCCGTGTGAGAAAGCGCCCGCTCGGCGGCGGGCGCCGCTCGATCGTCAGTCGAACATCGTCAGGTCGACGTCGGGCAGGTAGTTGGGCGCGCGCTTCTCGCGGAAGCCGGCCAGCGCCTCCTTGGAGTCCGGGTGACCGGCCATGCGGACGGTGCCCTCCTGCTCGAACTTGTAGCCGGTCTCCAGGTCCATGTACTCGGCACGGTCGAGGATCCGCTTGGCGACGCGCACGGCGGTGGGGCTGAAGCCCGCGCACCGGACCGCCATGCGGCGCGCCTCGGCCATGGCGCCGCCGGCCTCGGTGACGATCAGGCAGCCGCCGGCCGCCTTCAGGTCCGTGGCGGCGATATGCTCGCCGGTGAAATACATCCGCCGCACCATCGGCCAGGGCACGAAGCGGGCCAGGTGGCGGGCGCCGCCCATGACACCCACGGTGAGCTCGGGCAGGCCGAACTTGGCGTCCGGCTCGGCCACCACGAAGTCGCAGGAGCCGGCGAGCGAGACGCCGGTCCCCAGCGCCACGCCGTGGATCACGCCGATCACCGGCACCACGCAGCGGGAGATGGCGTAGAAGGCCTCGCGCACCCGCCACATCCGCTCGACGCCGTTCTCCGGCGTCATGGTGGCGAATTCCTCCAGGTCGTTGCCGGCGCAGAAGTGCTTGCCCTCACCGTTGAAGATGATGGCCTGCACGCCCTTGCCCCACCGGTCGACGTGGTTGAACACGTCGGCGAGCTCTTTGTAGAGGACTTGGTCCACGGCGTTGGCCGGCGGCCTGGCCAGCGTCACGGTCGCGACCTTGTCGGCGCCGACCTCGACGCGCAGGTGCTGGTAGGAACTCATCGTCTCAAGTCTCCGTAAGATGGGGTCGGGCGGTGAGGCGCCTCACCAGCCCTCGATGTCCGCGGCGCGCTCGAAGAGGCGGTCCGGCCGGCCGCCCCAGGCGAAGTCGAACATCGCCCGCTTCAGCCAGATGTGGGAATCGTAGGCCCAGGTGAAGCCGATGCCGCCGTGCAGCTCGGTGCCCATGCGGGCGGTCTGCAGGAAGGTCTCGGCGGCGTGCGCCTTGGCCAGGCAGGCCGCATGGCTGGAGCGGTCGAGGTCGCTGTCGAAGGCGTAGGCCGCGTACCAGTAGAGACCGCGGGTCGGCTCCACCTCCAGCGCCAGGTTGGCGAGCTGGTGCTTGATGCCCTGGAACTGCGCCAGGTGGGCGCCGAAGGCCTCGCGGACCTGGCTGTAGTCCCTCGCCATCTCCAGCATCCGCCAGGAGCCGCCGAAGGCGTCCGCCGCCAGCAACACCCGGGTGGCGTCGGTCATGCGCAGGGCGCCCTGGGCGCTTTCGGCCAGCACCTCCACCGTCGCGCCGTCGAAGGTGACGACGGAAAGCGGACGGGTCAGGTCGAGCACGTCCATGGCCTTCGCCGAGACGCCGCCCTTGGCGGTCTCGACCACGCCCAGGCGGCCGCCCTCAAGGCCCACCACCAGCAGGTCGGCCTGCTCCCCGCTCGGCACGTTGATCTTGCGGCCGGTCAGGCGGTCGCCCGCCGGGGCGAGCGTCCAGTCGGACGGCTCCCAGGTGTCGTTGTGGTCGGAGATAGCCACGGTGGCGATCTTGGCCCCGCTCGCCAGGTCCGGCAGCCAGCGGGCCTTCTGGTCGTCATCGCCGCCGTTGACGATGGCGATGGTCGCCAGCACATGGCCCAGGAACGGCGTCGCCGCCCCCGCGTAGCCCAGCAGCTCGGCCACCAGGGCCAGCTCGATCATGGAAAGGCCGGCGCCGCCGAAATCCTCCGGCGTGGTCAGGCCCAGCGCGCCGAAGTCGGCGAGGTCGCGCCACAGGTCGGCGTCCCAGCCGGCCTTGCCGTCGATCACCGCCCGCAGGCGCTGGTGGGCGCGCTCGGAGACGACGATGCGACGCACCGCCTCCTGGAGCTGCTTCTGGTCTTCGTCGAGCTTGAAGTTCATTTCGCCGCTCCCGCGCCGATGCCCACGGAGTCGCGCGGCAGGCCCAGCACCCGCTCCCCGATAATGTTGCGCTGGATGTTCGAGGACCCGCCGGCGATGGCGATCTTCAGGCTGTGCAGGGAGTTCTGCACCCACTTGATGTTGCCCTTCAGGCCTTCCTCCCCCTCTTCGCCGGGGTTGGTCAGCATGAAGTCGTCGGCCAGCAGGTCGCGCGTCAGCCGGTCGATCTGGTGGATGGTGTCGGTCAGGTAGAGCTTCTGCATCAGCAGATAGTCGCCGGCGTGCTCGCCCGCCGCTTCCATCGACAGGTCGCGGTAGGCCGAATAGCGCATGCAGTAGAGCCGGGCCTGGGCGCGGGCGATCTGCCGGCGCACCGAGGGGTCCTCGATCAGCGGCTTGCCGTTGCGGATCGTCGCCTTGGAGGTGTTGACCAGCCGGCGCACCAGGGTGTCCAGCCAGTTGATGCTGCCAAAGCCGGAGCGCTCATGGCGCAGGGTCGTGCGGGAGACCGCCCAGCCGTTGCCGCGCTCGCCCACCAGCCATTCGGCCGGCGCCTCGGCGTTGGTGAAGAACACCTCGTTGAACTCGGACTCGCCGGTGATCTGCTTGATCGGCCGCACCTCGATGCCCGGCTGGTGCATGTCGATCAGCAGGTAGGAGATGCCCAGGTGCCGGGGCGCGTCCTCGGTGCGGACGAGCGCGTTCATGAAGCGGGCGTGGTGGGCCTTGGACGTCCAGATCTTCTGGCCGTTGATGATCCACTTGTCGCCCTTCAGTTCGGCGCGGGTGCGCAGGGAGGCCAGATCGGATCCGGCGTTGGGCTCGCTGTAGCCCTGGCACCAGATGGCCTCCATGCTCTCCATGGTCGGCGGGATGAAGAAGGCCTTCTGGGCCTCGGTGCCCCATTCCAGCAGCACCGGGACCACCCGCTGCATGCCGCTGTCCACCTGCTCGCGCGGCGCGCGGGCCTTGCCGAACTCCTGGCGGATGATCTCGCTCTGGAGGAAGTCGATCGGCCGCTCGGAGCCGCCGTACTTCTTGGGCACGTGGCGGTACATGTAGCCCGCCTCGGTGGCCCGGCGCCGGAACTCCTTCTCCTGCGCCGCGCGGTCGCCAAAGGACTCCGGAAGCGGCCAGTTCGCGGTCAGGAATTCGCGGACGCCCCGACGGTAGTCTTCGTATTCTTTCGAGTAGGACAGGTCCATAAGGCCAAGTCTCCAGTCTTTCACGCGCCCGGCGCCGGACGGTCATCAGGGCGATAAATTCGTTCCGCAAGGGCCGCCGGCCCCTCTCGCGAGGACCGGCGGAACCCTGCGTACTAAGCCGCTACGGACATGCCCGCGGGTCTTACCGCGGCATGCCGAGGGCGCGCTCGGCGATCAGGTTGCGCATGATCTCGTTGGAGCCCGCGGAGATCGTGGAGCCGTAGGAGTCGAGGTAGTCGTACATCGGGGGCCGGAACTCCCCGCTCATGAACTGGCTGTCGAGCCCGCGCATGCGCGTGCGGAGCTGGCCGAACTGCTGCTGCAGCAGGCTGCGCGACATCTTCACCAGGGAAGGCGTCGGCGACCACGGCCCGTCGTGCGGCTCGCGGAACAGCGAGCGGATCTGCCGGCGCAGCGCCTGGAAGTCGGCGAAGACGCGCATGAACTCGCGGCGCAACTCCTCCTTGTGCAGCCAGGGCGCGTCGTCCGCGAGGGCCTGGCTGTAGAACTCCTGGATGTAGGCCATCTCGCGCTCGACGATCTCGAAGGCCAGCACGCCGCGTTCCGAGCCGAGGGTGGCCTGGGCCACGGTCCAGCCCTGGTTCTCCTCGCCCACGCGATCCTCGACCGGGATGCGCACGTCGGTCAGGAACAGCTCGGCGAACTCCGAGGCCCCGGTCGACTTCTTGATCGGCCGCACTTCGACGCCCGGCGCCTTCATGTCCATGATGAAGTAGGTGATGCCGCGCTGCTTCTTGGCGTCCGGATCGGTGCGGGCCAGCAGGATGGCGTAGCGGGCGTACATCGAGCGCGACGACCAGATCTTCTGGCCGTTGATGACGTAGTGGTCGCCATCGCGCACGGCGCGCGTGCTGAGCGCGGCCAGGTCAGACCCGGCGCCCGGCTCGGAGAAGCCCTGGCACCAGAGGGTCCCTTGCGAGACGGTGGGCAGGTATTTCCGCTTCTGCGCCTCGGTGCCATAGGGGATCATGGTGCCCGGCACGTGGTTGAGGGCCACGACGAACACTTCAGAGCCCGGCGTCTTGGCCTTGGCGAACTCGTCGGCGATGATGATCTGGTGCACCAGGCCCAGGCCCGCGCCGCCGTATTCCACCGGCCAGCTCGGGGTGGCCAGGCCCACCTTGGCCTTCTCGAGCATCCACCACGTCTGGATGTCCACCAGGTCCTGGCCCTTGGCCTTCAGCCAGGTGTCCGACTTCTCCGGCGGCGCGGTTTCCCGGGCCCAGGTCCGGACCGCTTCGCGGAAGGCCTTCAGGTCGTTTCTGTGCTCGAGGATCAAAGCGGCAGCTCCGTCGTGATGCGCCCGGCGCGGGTGGCGTCGGCCAGCCCCTGGGCCGCGGCGTCGCGCATCGTGCGATTGTCCGCCACCAGCGCCTCGTTCAGGCGGGCGCGCTTGGCGAAGATGTGAGGATCGAACTCCCAGGTGTGGCCCACCCCGCCGTGAAGCTGGATGCAGTCGCCGGAGACGAAGGCGAAGCACTCGGTGGCGCCGGCCTTGGCCAGCGCGGCCCACATGTCGGCGTCGGGCGAGTCATCGGCCGCCGCGTCCACCGCCTGAGCTAGCAGGTGCTCCTGGCCGGCGATGCTGTAGACCAGGTCGGCGGCGCGATGCTTGATCGCCTGGAACGAGGCGATCGGCCGGTCGAACTGAACGCGGACCTTCAGATACTCGATGGTCTGTTCGGAGATGTTGCGCGCGGCGCCCAGGCTGTCGGCGGCGACCGCGATGGCCAGGTGCCGTTGCAGGCGGCGCCCGATGGCCCCGTCCGGATCGGCGATCAGCCCGGCGACCGGCGCGCCGTCGAGCTCGAGGCGACAGATCTCGCGGGTGCGGTCCCACAGCTCGCGCTGCTCCAGCTTGACGCCGGCGCCCTGCGCATCGATTAGCGCCCAGGCCTCGGTCTTGCCGGCCGAGCCCACCGGAACGACCGCGAAGCCCGCGCTCGTCACGCCCAGCACGTCGAGAGCGCCCGAGACGGTCTTGCCGTTCAGCCGCAGCGGCTCTCCGCCGAAGACGGCGGGGACGGCGGCGCACAGCTTGCCCTCGGCGACCTTGGGCAGATAGGCGGCCTTCTGGTCTTCCGAGCCGACTTCCGAGAGCCATTGGGCGGCGCTCAGCGTGGCGATGTAGGGACCCGGGGCAGCGCGGCGGCCAAGCTCGGTGTGCAGGACGTGAAGCGCGCGCGGGCCAAGGCCCAGGCCGCCCAGCTCCTCGGGCAGCGCCGCGGCGAGCCAGCCCAGGTCGGCGGCGTGGCGCCAGACGGCCCGGTCAAGCTCGGCCTTGCCGTCGATGTAGGCGTGAACCGCGCGGCTGTCGCACTGCTCGGTGAGAACTTCGGCGACACTGTCCCGTAGGGCGGCGAGTTCCTCCTGGTGCGGGGGTCCTGCGCTGAGAGCGTCCAGCGCCGGATCGCTCGTGGCAACGTTCATCGCTTCCTTCCCATGTCCAAAAGGGCGCACGCTTGCGCACCCGTACTAGGCTGTGGCTTTCCAGGCTGATTAGCCTCCCCGCTAGGGGGAGTCACGCCTGACCTTATGCGTCTGCCCCCACTGTCGGGAGCGTGGCGTGCGCGCTGCGCATGGCCTTGGCCCCCTGCAGCAGGACGGTGATGGCGAGCAGGGAGAAGACGCCGCAGACGATGGCGATGGCCGGGCCAAGGCGCATTTCGTCCTTCAGCACATAGTCGGTGACCCAGGCGATCCCGGTCGGCCCGACCGTCTGGCCGATGACCATGGACACGGCCAGGTAGAAGGCCGAGGCCCGCCCCCGCGCGCTGTTCGGCGCGAAGAGCTGCAGCGCCGCCATGGCGTAGCCGCCGAAGGGGTAGGTGATCAGGTAGAAGGCCCCCAGGCCCAGGAACAGCAGGGCCGGAATGCCGGTGGCGAAGCCCAGGACGAGCAGCGGAATCGTGATCAGGTGGGTGGCGATATGGTAGCGGCAGTGGGCGTCGCGCACGCCCCTGGCGTAGAGCCAGTCGACGATGGCCGCCCCGGCGAGTTGCCCGATCAGCCCCCCGCAGAGCACGATCACGCCATAGGTCAGGCCCGCCCGGGCGGAGTTCCAGCCCATGATCCTGATCAGGTAGGTGGGCGTCCAGGCGCCCAGGCCGCTGGTGATCACCGTCGACATGGCGAAGCCCAGCGGCAGCCAGAGCGCGAGGCGCCAGTGCTGGATGAAGAAGGCCATCCCCGAGGGCTCGTCCCGCCGCGCCGCCCGCTGGCTGCTGGCGGTGCGGCTCTCGCGCAGCACGAAGACCAGGGGCGAGAGCAGCACCGTGGGCGCGCCCACGATGAGGAAGACCATCTGCCAGGCGCGCACCCGGCCAAGCACGGGAAGGTCCACGGGCGGGGCGTGGGTCACCAGGTGCACGATCACCCCGCCCGCGCCCAGCGCGATGCCGGTGCCGAACACAACGCCAAGGGTGAAGACCGAAAGCGCCAGGGCCAGGCGGTGGCGGGGAAAGCGCTCGGCGATCATGGAGTGGGCGGCCGGCGTCAGGGTCGCCTCCCCCACCCCCACGCCCATGCGTCCGATGAAGAGCTGGGCGACGGTGGATGACAGGCCGCAGGTGATCGTCGCCAGGCCCCAGGTCAGCATGCCCAGGCACGTCACCCAACGGCGGGAGAAGCGGTCGACGAGCCAGCCCATCGGCACCCCGCAGAGGGCGTAGAACATCACGAAGGCCGGGCCCAGCAGAAGGCCGATGGTGAAGTCGTTGACGTGCAGGTCCCGCTTGAGCGGCTGGACCAGCATGCTGATCACCGTGCGGTCGATGTAGGAGAAGATGTAGAGGAACTGGAACAGGGCCACGACGCCCCAGGCGCGCCACGAAGCCTCCGGCGCCCGCACCGCCGTGACGCCCGCCGGCCCCGCCGCCATCTTGTCCGCCATCATCCCCCCTTGGCGCGCTCCGGTGCGGAGCCGCCTGCCGTGCTCCGCCTCGCCGCGTGTCTCAGGTGGCGGGCGACAGCGCCTTGCCGCGGGCCTTCAGCAGGCCCACCACGCCCTTGTCCGCCAGCGCCGCGATCTCCGCCGGCCCCATGTCCAGCAACTCGCCCAGAACCTCGGCGGTGTGCTCGCCCAGACGCGGCGGGTGACGCAGGATCGGCGGCGCCTCGCCATCGAAGCGCAGCGGCGAGGTGATCAGCTTCAGGCTCGGATCATCCGGGTGGCCGCCCGGGACCTCGATCCCGTTGGCGAGCACCTGCGGATCGCTCAGCGCCTGCTGCATGTCGTTGACCGGCGCGCAGATGATCCCGCCCTCGATCAGGGCGTTGTAGAAATCGTTGCGGTCCCACTTGGCCATCGCCTCGGTGAGGATGGCGTTGAGGGCGTCGCAGTTCACCACCCGCTGCGCCTTGCGCGCAAAGCGCGGGTCCTCGATCAGCGACTCCAGGCCCAGCACCCGGCACAGCTTTGCGAAGTCGGCGTCCTTGCCGGCCTGGATCAGCACCTCGCCGTTGCGGCAGGGATAGAGGCCGGACGGGGCGTTGCCGGCGGCCAGGTTGCCCGCCCGCATCGGCGTGACTCCGGTCAGGTGCTGAGTGATGGCCGGAGAGCCCATCAGCGACATGCCGCAGTCCAGCAGCGAGACCGCCGCCCAGGAGCCGCCCTCCTTGGCCGCCACCTTGCGGTAGAGGGCCGAGATGATGGCGATGACGCCGTAGAGCCCGGTGACCATGTCGACCACCGAGACGCCAACCTTGCTCGGCGGACCGTCGGGCTCGCCGGTGATGCTCATCAGCCCGCTCATCCCCTGGACGGCGACGTCGGTGGCCGGACGCGCGGCGTAAGGGCCATGCTGGCCGAAGCCGCTGACCGACAGGTAGATCAGCTCGGGATTGACCTTGCGCAGGCCCTCCTCGTCGAGGCCGTACTTCTTCAGCCCGCCGACCTTGAAGTTCTCGATGAAGACGTCGCACTTCGAGGCCAGGCTGCGGATCAGCTCGGCGCCTTCGGGTTGCGAGAAGTCGACGGCCACCGAGCGCTTGTTGCGGTTGTAGGACAGGTAGAAGGACGAGGCCGCGCCCGGCAGGTCGTCGTCCGGCAGGAACGGCGGGCCATAGGTGCGCACGTCATCGCCCGGCCCGGTGCGCTCAAGCTTGATCACGTCCGCCCCAAGATCCCCCAGGATCTGGGCGCAGAACGGCGCGGCTATGAGCCGCCCCATTTCCAGCACCCGGATGCCTTCCAGGGGTCGCGCACTCTTCGTCATCAGATCACCCGAACTCGTTATCCAGAAGGTCCTTGGGACCGGGCGGCAGTCCGCCGCAGCTCGCCGCCCGCGTCAATCCGGCCAGCGGCCGGTGAAGACCGGCTGGCCGCGCGTGGCCAGGGCCTCGGCCCCGCTGCGGTGGTCCTGCGTCAGGAACGACAGCGTCTCCAGGCCCAGCGACATGTCCATGTGGGCGGTCGCCTCCTGGCGGATGGCGGCGTTGAGCGCCCGCTTGGTCATCGCCACCGCGGCGGGCGAGCCCTGCTGCACGCGGGCGATCCAGAAGTCCGTCCGCGCATCCAGCTCGGCGCGCGGCACGGCCTCGGTGACCAGGCCGATGGCCTCGGCCTGGCGGCCGGTGAGCAGGTCGCCGGTGAGCAGGTAGCGCTTGGCCAGCACCGGACCCACCAGGTAGGGCCACAGCAGCGAGCCGCCGTCCCCGCAGGTCAGGCCGACCTTGACGTGGGTGTCGCCGATCTTGGAGTCCTCGACCATCACGGTGATGTCGCAGATCAGCGCCAGCGAGCAGCCCTTGCCGATGGCGTGGCCGTTGATGCGCCCGACGATCGGCTTGTCGCATTCGAGCGCGCTGACGATCACGTCGCGGGCGCGCTGCATGCCGCTGACCCAGTAGGCGTTGCGCTCGGCCTCGTTCTTGGGCGCGTTGGCGCCGCCGCTGCCGACGCAGAACGCCTTCTCGGGCGCCCCGGTCAGGACGATCACCCGAAGATCCGGATCGAGATGGGCCGCCCGGAAGACGCGGATCAGTTCCTCGGATTCCCGACCATCCTCATGGATGCGGACCCACAAGACCTCGTCGCGCCTCTCGACAGTCAGCGCTTGGAACGTACCGTCCATTTCCTTGAATTTCCTCCGCCGGGCGCGCCGATCCGCTTGCGGCGGCGCGGAAAAGGCTCTTGTGGCTCGTCACTATTTGACGCCCGACAGGGGCACAACCACCCGCCTATGCGTCATTACCCTGGACATATGCCATACTCTCATTGGAAGAAAGCGCCCCGAACCCGCGAACCATGGGGCCACGTCTCGAGCGACTTCCACGGTATCGATCGCAGACCTTTCGGCCGGCCCTCGTCGAACCCTCGATGACGGCGCGGTCGTCAGGTCGTGGTCGCGTGGCCTCGATGCGGCGGGTGTCAACGGGAGGATGATAATGCGTCTAGCCGAGCGTCTCCGGGAGGTCCTGGCCCTCGATCCGTCGGCCATGGCCCTGGAGTTCGAGGCCCACCCCTTCACCTGGGGCGAGCTGGGCTCGCTGGCGGACGCGATCGGCAAGGCCCTGGTCACGGCCGGCGCCAAGGAGGCCGACGTCGTCGGCTGGGCGGCGCAGAACTCCCCGGCCGCCGTCGCCGCCCTGACGGCCCTGATGCTGACCGGGCACTGCGCGGCGATCATCAATCCGCACCTGGGCCAGAGCGTGCTCACCGAGGAGCTGCTGAAGGAGCGGTTCCCCGTGCTCGTGGGCGACCCGCACTTCTGGGCCCTGCCGGGCCTGGCCGAGGCCGCCAAGCAGGCGGGCAGCGCCGGCCTGGTCATCACCTGGGACGCCAAGACCGCCAAGGTCGAGCCCTATCCGGGCCTGGAGAAGGTCGGTCCCGGCAAGCACCGCGACCCGATGCCCGACATCGTCATCGAGCGGGTCAGCAGCGGCACGACCGGCCCGCCCAAGCGCTCCCCGCACGGCATGGCCGCGACCATGGACGCCCTGCGCGTCGGCGAGCGCAAGGAAGCCGGCGCCAAGGACGAGCCGCTGAAGCTCAAGACCTCGCCTATGCTGGTCTATCGCTCGCTCGCCCACGCCGGTTCGTTCTCGGTGATGCTGTCGCTTTATTCCGGCCGGCCGATCGTCCTGGAGGAGAAGTTCAGCACCAAGACCACCATCGACGCGATCCGCCGCCACAAGCCCAAGGTGCTGCAGCTGGTGCCGACCATGATCAAGATGATCATGGACGCCGACGTTCCGGCCGATGTCTTCAAGGGGGTCATCGCCGCGCGCTCGGGCACCGCGCCCCTCGATCCCAAGCTGCAGGACGAGTTCGAGGAAAAGTACGGCGTTCCGATCCTCATCGACTACGGCGCGACCGAGTTCGGCGGCGTCTGCGCCTGGACGCTGGCCGACCACAGGCAGTTCGCCAAGGCCAAGCGCGGCAGCGTCGGGCGCCCGGTGCCGGGCGCGCAAATCCGGGTCCTCGACCAGGAGACCGGCGAGGTCATCACCGACGGCCGCGTGGGGCTGCTGGACGTGCAGGTGGCGCACAAGACCAGCGGCTGGGTCTCCACCAACGACCTGGTGACCATCGACGCCGACGGCTTCCTCTACATCCACGGCCGCGCGGACGACGCCATCATCCGCGGCGGGTTCAAGGTGCTGCCCAACGAGATCGCCAACATCCTGCGCCGCCACCCGGGCGTGGGGGACGCGGCGGTCGTGGGCGTGCCGGACGAGCGGCTGGGCGCGGTGCCGGTGGCGGTCATCGAGACCAAGCCTGGCCAGCCCACGCCGGACGCGGCCGAGCTCAAGGCCTTCGCCCGCGAGCACCTGACGCCCTACCAGGTCCCCGTCGCCTTCAAGTTCACCGACCAGTTGCCGCGATCCGCCTCGATGAAGGTGATCCGGCCGGAAGTGCTTCAGATTGCGATGAGCTGACAGCCATCGCTATTTCACCAATGGACGGAGCGCTGCCGCCCGACAGCGCTCCAAGAGACGTCACAACGGGTTATGGAGAATGACCGTGTCGGAAACCGCCGAACAGTCGCGCCCGAAGGCGATCGACGGAAAGATCACGGATGAGGATATCGCCCGTCAGCGCGCGCAGATCGGCGTGCCGCAGATCGAGTACGGCTATCCCTTCAACCGGACGGCCTCGGAAGACGTCATCCGCCACTTCGCCTTCGGCATGGTCG
>Ga0075364_10000142_pt1 | contig 31207 bp, 35 predicted proteins | sample EndMetdeltDD1764_FD_71517 | JGI IMG/M metagenome (GOLD analysis project Ga0075364, IMG submission 71517) | Populus endosphere microbial communities from Tennessee, USA - Endosphere MetaG P. deltoides DD176-4 | ecosystem: Host-associated > Plants > Roots > Endosphere | place: USA: Tennessee... | reverse complement strand
GTACGACGAGGCCGTCGACCCGACGGGGGAGACCCGCCCGACGTGGCGATCGCTGTCGCGGGCGATCGCCCGACTCGGCCCGGCCGAACTGGTCGAGCGCCAGCGCCAAGCCGATCGGCTGGTCGAGGCCGAAGGGGCCAGCTACCTGTTCAACGACGACGGAGCCGACAGCAGCCGGCCATGGCGGCTCGACCCGGTGCCGCTCGTGTTCGGCGGCATGGAGTGGGCCGAGTTGGAGCGGGGCATCGCCCAACGGGTGCGCGTGATCGACGGCATGATCGCCGATTTCAACGGTCCGCAGCAGCTGCTCCGCGACCGCGTGGTCGCGGCAACAGCTGTGTTCGGTTCGCCCGGATACGTGCGCGCCGCGCACGGCCTGACACCGGCCGGCTCGCGTTGGCTGACGATGTATGCGGCCGATCTCGTCCGGCTCGCAGACGGCCGGTGGTGCGTCCTGCGCGATGTCACCGACGCGCCATCCGGCGCGGGTTATGCGCTCGTCAACCGCAACGCCAGCGCGCAGCTGCTCCCCGACGTCGTTCGCGACATGGCGCCGCTGTCGCTGGTGCCCTTCTTCGCTGATGTCCGATCCGCGCTCGACGCGACGGCGCCCAGAGATCGCAGCAGCCCGCGAACTGTGGTGCTGTCGCCTGGCCTCGGCCACCCGTCGTACTTCGAGCACAGCTACCTTGCCGCCAACCTCGGCTACCACCTCGCCGAACCGCCGGACCTGGTCGTGCGCAGCGGGCGCGTCTGGCTGCGTGCGCTCAGCGGCTTGGAGCCCGTCGACGTCATGCTGCGGCGGATCGACGGCTCATCACTCGATCCGCTCGAATCGGCTCGCGGTGCGATCGGGGTTCCAGGCCTTGCTCGTTGCGCGCGTGTGGGCGGCATCGGGCTTGCCAACGCCCTGGGTTCCGGAGTTGCGTCGACGATGGCTGTTCTCCCGTTCGTCGATGCAGTCGCCAAGGCCCAGGGTGAGCAGCTGACCCTGGCGTCGTTGCGCACGCTGTGGTGCGGCAGCGCGGATGATCGCGCCGAGGTGATCGCCGGCCTGCGACGGCTCGTGCTGCACGATGTCAGCGCGATGCGCACGGTCTTCGGGTCGCACCTCGACGAGGCCGGCGTTGCCGAGTGGACGGCGTTGATCGACCACGAACCGCACCGTGTCGTCGCCCAGGAGACGGTCGACTTCGCCACCGCGCCGGTGCTGAGCGCGACCGGTCTGGTGCCGGGCACCGTTGTGTTGCGGGTTCTCGCCGTGGTCGGCAAGCAGGGCATCAGCGTGATGCCCGGTGGGCTGGCTCGAGTCACCGACCCGACCGTGCCGATCGTCCAGCAGACGTCCGGCGTCGTCAAGGACGTGTGGGTTCTCGACGACCGTCCCGATCGGCCGCTGCCGATCTCGACCAGGGTCACTCGATCGATGCCGCAGGTCGACCTCCGCGAATCGCTGCCGACCCGCGCCGCGGAGGCGATGTACTGGGTTGGTCGATCCGCCGAACGCTCGGAGGCGATGGCCCGGGCGACCGCTGCCGCGCTGGCGATCATCCAGGGTGATCCACCGTTGCTCACGGTGCTCGATGGTGCGTGGCGACGTCCGGTCGTGGCCGCGCTGTCGGCGTTGGGTGGGCAGAGGGTCGCGGGCGTCGCCACGGACGCGAGTGTGACGCCCGAGGAAGAGTTCCGCGCCGCGGTGGCGGCGACGCTGGTCGGCCCGGGCGGGCTGCCCGGCTCGCTGAGCGCGCTGTCGCGCGCGGCGAGCTCGGCGCGGCAGTTCGTCAGCGCAACCACGTGGCGCGTGCTCGGCGAGCTCGAGAACGAACGCAACCTGCTCGGCACCGAAGTCGCGAGTGCCTACGACGCCGGCGTGCGACGGCACCTCGACACCGTCCTCGTCCACCTCAGCTCGCTCGCCGGGCTGTTCAACGAAAGCACCGTCCGTGGCCCCGCGTGGAGGTTCCTCGAGATCGGCCGTCGTGTCGAGCGCAGCCTCGGCCTGCTGTCGGTGTTCGAGAACGTCGTCTCCCCGGCCGACCCGAATCTGCGCAACAGCCTGTTCGACTACGTCCTCGCGGCCAGCGAGAGCCTGGTCGCGTACCGGCGCCGCTACCGGAGCGACGCCGTGCTCGATGCTCTCGTCGACCTACTGCTGCTCGACGACGCCAATCCGCGGGCGCTGGCGTTCCAACTCGATCAGCTGCGCAGCCAGCTGGCCCTCCTGCCGGCGCGTGACGGCAGCCCGCATCTGGGCGCCCTGGTCGAGCGTTCGAGCGCAGCCCTCGTCGACATGAGCTGGCTGCCGGCGGACGCCGATCATCTGGGCTCGAACCGTCGCCGCGAGCTCATCGACCGGTTCGTCCTCAGCGCACGCGCCCCGTTGCTCGATTTCGCTGATCAACTGAACGTCGTGTACTTCAACGACCCCGCCCGTGTGCGCCACCTCGTCGGGCAGACCGAGATGCAGCAGGTCGCCAACAGGGGAGGCGGCAGATGATCCGGTACGCCGTCCGCCACCGCACCTTCTACCACTACGGCGAGCGGATGAGCAGCGGTCAGAGCCTCGGCCACCTCACCCCGCGGATGACGCCGTACCAGACCGTGAACGCGTCGGCGCTCGAGGTTCTGCCGCAACCCGAGGAACAGTCGGAGTGGCTGGACTCGTTCGAGAACCCGGTCAACTCGTTCACGATCACATCGCCGCACGAGACGCTCGAGGTCGTCGCCACGTCGCAGGTCGATGTCGTCGTCCCCGAGGTGCCCGACGTCGACGAGCCGTGGGAGACGATCATGTCGCGGTTGCCGAGCGGCTTCGGCAAGCTCGATGTCGACGCCCAGCAGTTCGTGCTGCCGTCGCCGTTCATCCCGTACCTGTTCGAGCTGCACAGCCTTGCCAAGGAAGCCTTCACGACCGGCCGGCCGTTCCTCGAGGCCTACCGCGCGCTGAACGAGTCGATCTTTCACACCTACTCCTTCGACCCGTCGTTCAGCGACGTCTCCACACCCCTCGGCGACGTCCTGCTGCACCGGCGCGGCGTGTGCCAGGACTTCGCCCACCTGATGACGGGCGCGTTGCGATCGATCGGCCTCGCCGCGCGGTACGTGAGCGGCTACATCGAGACCCAACCACCGCCCGGTGAGACCAAGCTCGTCGGATCCGACGCATCGCACGCGTGGTGCTCGGTCTACGTTCCGAACGTCGGGTGGATCGACGCCGACCCGACCAACAACCAGATCCCCCCGCATCGCCACATCACCGTCGCGTGGGGACGTGACTACGGCGACGTGTCGCCCCTCCGTGGGGTCGTGCTCGGCCCTTCGGCGACCCAGTCGATGACCGTCGAGGTCGACGTCAGCCGCCTCGACGTACCGGCTTCATAGGGCGGCTGCCACCACCGACGGTCATGTCCGAATTCGGCCAGATTGTCTGTCCGATAGCCGCCAGACTGGATCCGTGATCGAGGACCCGGAGCAGTGCTATCGAGCGGTCTCGAGTCGCGACAGCCGGTTCGACGGATGGTTCGTGACGGCCGTGCGCAGCACCGGCATCTACTGCCGGCCGTCGTGCCCGGCGATCACGCCGAAGCGGGCCAACGTCTCGTTCTACGCATCGGCTGCGGCTGCGCAGCGCAATGGTTACCGGGCCTGCAAGCGCTGCCGTCCCAACGCAACGCCGGGTTCGCCGGAGTGGAACGTGCGCGCCGACGTCGTCGGCCGGGCGATGCGCCTGATCGCCGACGGCGTTGTCGACCGCGAAGGCGTGCACGGCCTCGCTGACCGCCTCGCCTACAGCGACCGCCAGCTCAACCGGCTGCTCAACGCGGAGATGGGGGCCGGGCCGCTCGCCCTCGCGCGGGTGCAGCGGGCCCAGACCGCGCGGCTGCTGATCGAGACCACGACGATGTCGTTCACCGACGTTGCCTTCGCGGCCGGGTTCTCCAGCGTGCGCCAGTTCAACGAGACCGTGCGCGAGGTCTTCGATGTCGCGCCGTCAGAGCTGCGCTCGCGCCGCGGACGGGAAGGGGTCGGGCCCGGCGCGGTGACGGTGCATCTGGCCTACCGCGAGCCGTTCGACGCGGGTTCGATCCTCGGCTTCCTCGGCCTGCGCGCGATCCCCGGCATCGAATCATGGGACGGTACGACGTACTCGCGTGTGCTCACGCTGCCCCACGGCCACGGGACGGCCGCGCTGTCGCCCGACGAGCGCTCGGTGCGCTGCGAGCTCCGCCTCGACGATTGGCGCGATCTGCAGGCCGCGGTGCACCGGTGCCGGCGGATGCTCGATCTCGACGCCGATCCTGTCGCGGTCGATGCCATTCTCGGACGAGATCCGGTGCTCGCGGCGCTCGTCGCGGCCCGGCCCGGGATGCGATCGCCCGGCCACGTCGACGGCAACGAGCTCGCGGTGCGCGCCGTACTCGGACAACAGGTGACGGTGATCGGGGCGCGCACGCTCGCGGCACGGATGGTGCAGGCGATCGGCGAGCCGCTGCCGCACCCGGTCGGCGATCTCACCCACGCCTTCCCCACCGCGGCGGCGATCGCCGACATCGACCCGGAATCGTTGGCGATGCCGAACTCGCGCAAGCGCGCCCTGCGTGGCCTGTGCACCGCTCTCGCGACGGGCGACGTCGTCATCGACGCCGGCGCCGACCGGGCCGAGATGTCGGCTCGCCTGTTGGCCCTACCGGGGATCGGACCATGGACCGTGTCGTACATCGCCATGCGCGCTCTCGGCGATCCCGACGTGTTCATGCCGACCGACATCGGCGTGCGCAACGGCTTCGAACGGCTCGGCCTCGACGGCTCGCCGCGCACTGCAGATCTCGCGTCGCAGGCGTGGCGACCATGGCGTTCGTATGCCCTCCACCACCTCTGGGCTCAGCTGTCCGATCCTGTGAAGGAGATCACCTCATGACCACCACGACCCTCTACCGCACGATCATCGACAGCCCGGTCGGTCCGCTGACGTTGGTGGCGTCCGATTCGGGTCTGCGCTACGTGCTGTGGATGCAGGACCGCGACACCCGCGTCGACATCGGTGCCGTCGACGGCGGCGAGCACGACCCGAACGGCATCCTCGATGCCGCCGTCGCCCAACTGCAGGAGTACTTCGCCGGCACTCGTACCGACTTCGACATCCCGCTCGACACGGTCGGCACCGGTTTTCAGCGCACGGCGTGGGATGCGCTGCGCACGATCCCGTTCGGCGAGACCGTCAGCTACGGCGAGCAGGCGCGGCGGATGGGCGACGTCCGCAAGGCACGAGCGGTCGGGGCGGCCAACGGCCGCAACCCGGTCTCGATCATCGTGCCGTGCCACCGCGTCGTCGGCGCCGACGGCTCGCTCACCGGCTTCGGCGGCGGCCTCGAGGCCAAGGCCTGGCTGCTCGATCACGAGCGCCGGGTGTGGATGGCCCAGAACGCCGTCGGCTGATCGCCGCGGTCAGACGCGGTTCTTGGCGCGGGCGAGCTGCTCGCGGCGGAGGCGGGCCGCGGCTTGCTCTTGGGCCTTGCGCTCCTTGCGCTGGGCCTTGAGCGCGAGGCGCGCGGCGTCGTCCTGCTTCAGCGGCAGCAACGGCGCGAGCGGCTTGTCCTCGCTCGGGGGCAGCTTCACCAGCTCGTCGTTCTTGAGCATGCCGACGATTGTCGCCGAGGCGGGTGCCTCACCGACGACCGTGGAGGCGAGCATCATCCGGACCACGCCGACGCCGTGCTTGTCGACCAGCCCGGGCATGACCTTCTCGAGGTCTTCCAGGCTGGGGAGGTCGGCGGCGTCGCCGAGCTGCTCGACGCAATCGGCCAGGCAGGCATCGCTGAGCACGACGCCGAGGCGCTGCAGATCACCGTTGAGCCGCCCCTTGTGCGCCGTTGCCCGGATGGCCTCGATCAACCCGGCGGTGTCGGTGGCGGAGTCGGTCTCGGCCGCGTCGGCGTCGTCGGTGGCAGCGTCTCCGGCGTCGCCGGCAGCTGTTGCCTTGCCGCTCTCATCGGCGCGGATGCCGCTGATCCGCTTGACGGCGAGGACGTGATCTTCTGGCAAGCCCGCGAGCAGCGCCGACAGTTCATCGTCGGTCGCGGCGATGAACGCGCGGTCGAGCAGGGAAAGGGCGGCGATGTGGGCCTTCGTCGTATTCACGGGCTACACCATACGAGGGCATCGGCGCCCTGACCACCCGCGTGAGATGGTCAGTCCTCGTACTCGAAGTCGGCGAGACCAGGCGCCCGCTCGTGGTAGTCGCCGGCTTCTGCCACCCACCACGCCTTGGTGGTTCTCAGACCGGTCGGCTGATCGAGGGTTCCGGCCGCGATGCACATCTTGTCGGGGTTCTCGTCGGCGTGCCAGAACAGGGTCGATCCGCACGTCGAACAGAACCCGTAGTGCACGGTCGGGACGGGGTCGTACCAGCGCAGCGTGCTGTCCGAGAGGAACGTGAGCTGATCCGGCCGAACGGCGGTCGCGGCCATGTGATGACCGGTGATCCGCCGGCAGCGCTCGCAGTGGCAGTTGTAGACGTCGCGCAGCTCGCCCTCGATCTCGTACGACACCCCGCCACAGTCACATCGACCACGCTGCATCCGGCCACGGTAGCGACGCCGGACGCCCGCGGCGAGAACGAGCGGCCAGAATGATCGCATGGCGACCACGCGGGGCAAGCGATCGATCGATGTCGCCGAACGACGGGCGCGCCTCGGCGTTCGTCACCACTTGGCCGCCGCGCAAAATACCGACGATGTCGTGCGCATCACTGACGATCTGGTCGGTCTCCACTCGACCGATCCGGTGACCGTGTACCTCTCGGCCGCGGCTCGGATGAAACAGCCGTCGTTCGAACCGCTCGCGACGGCGCTGTACGAGGATCGCACCCTCGTTCGCCATCACGCGATGAGACGCACGCTGTGGGTGTTCTCGCCGGAGGTCGCCAGACTCGCCCACGCCTCGACGACGACCGGACTGCTCAAGCAGCAGCGCAAGGTGCTGAGGACCTTGCTCGAAGAGTCGGGCGCGGTCGATGATCCCGACGCATGGGTCGCCCAGGCGCGCGCTGACACGCTCGCCGCGCTGCATCGGCTTGGCCCGACCACAGCCCGCCGGCTCGGCAAAGAGGTGCCGGCGCTCGGCGTCAAGCTGCAGCTCGCGGCCGGCAAGTCGTATGCCGCTCAGGTCGCGGCGCACACCCGCGTCCTGCTGCTGCTCGGCTTCGAGGGCGAGATCGTTCGCACCAAGCCGACGGGCACCTGGATCAACGGCGAATACAACTGGACCGCGGCGGATACGTGGGTCGAGGGAGGTCTGGCCGGTGCCGATCCAGCCGAAGCGGCGGCCGCGCTCACTCGCCGTTGGCTGCGTGCGTTCGGCCCGGCGACGACGGCCGATCTGCAGTGGTGGACCGGTTGGACGGGTGCCGCGACCAAGGCCGCGCTGGTACGCGCCGGCGCGATCGAGGTCGACCTCGACGGTTCACCGGGGTGGATCGATGACGGTGATGACAAGCGGATCGCCGCACCCGTGCCGTGGGTCGCCCTCCTGCCGGCGCTCGATCCGACCACGATGGGTTGGAAGCAGCGCGACTGGTACCTGCCCACCGAGCACGTGCCGGTTCTGTTCGACCGCAACGGCAACGCCGGCCCGACCGTGTGGGCCGACGGCCGGGTCGTCGGCGGCTGGGTGCAACGTCCGTCGGGCGAGATCGCGATTCGACTGCTCACCGATGTCGGCGCCGAGCAACGGTCGGAGATCGATGGCAAGGCTGACGAGCTGCGCGCCCTGCTCGGCGAAACCCGTTTCCGATGTCGCTTCCCGGCACCGCTGCAGGCCGAGCTCCTCCGCTGAACGCCTGTTACTGCTCGACGGCATGATAGCGGACGCCAACCGAGGCAGCAGCTGCTCGAATGTGCGGGCCGTCATCGCCGGCCCACACAACGAGGGGCGCATCAAGATGCTCCGCGGCGGCGACTGCTTCTGCACCGAGCGTCGAGAGCGGGTGACGTTCGGTCAGTTCCGCCATGCGAAACGCGATCTGTTGCAGCGGCACCACCGCAATCTCGTCGGGAAGCACGAAGAGCGACCGAGACAGCTCGAGGCGACGCTCAGCGGTCCACGAGCCTGTCAACGCGCCGCCCCGTGCAGCGACCGCGCTCTTGCACAGGCGCACGTAGTACATGTTCGTGGTTGCGATCTGACGGCCCCTCAACCGCCTGCGGAGATCGCCGCTGATCTCGTCGCAGAGCACGTCGCGCACGAGATGATCGTCGATGACGACGGCTGTCACGTCGTTGCCACGTCGTCGTCCCCGGCCAGTGTCGCGACGTACTCCGCGTGCTGATCGCGGCTCAGGACATCTCTCATCAATCGCTTCCCATCACCGTACGGGACGGTCAGCACGCCGAATCCGAGATCCAACACGTCGACCGGCCCACCGGCGTCCAGCTTCCAACGGTGGCGCACCGCCGCGGGGAGGGACATCTGGCCGGACGACGAAACAACAAATCGACGTGGCGCGCTCATACGCGACACCTTACTTGGTGCAGCACGGTTCCTCACCAAGTGACTCGGAAGCGATGGCCACGAGCAAGGCGGTAGATTGCGGCGATGACAGCGCTGGTCCGCAAGACACTTGCCTTTGCCGACGAGGCGCCGTGGATCTTCGACTTCGAGGGCCTCGTCAACGCGACTCCCGCCGAGGTGTGGGCGGCGTTCATCGACAACGAGAGCTGGACAGTCTGGTTCAAGCGATGCCGCGAATGCCGGGCCACGTGCGACCCGTTCGGTGGCATCGGTTCGACACGGCACATCGCCGTGAACGGGTTGACGGTCGACGAGGAGTTCATCGGGTGGGAGCCCGAGCGGCTGTGGGCCTTCACAGCGCTACGGATGCGGATGAGCTTCGCCAAGGCAATGGTCGAACGGGCGCAGTTCGAGGCCGTGCCGGGTGGGCGAACCAAGATCACCTACCGGATGGCCGTCGATCCACACGCGTGGGCGAAGCCGATCCGGCGCATCATGCAGACCGTTGCGGGCAAGACGTTCGCGGCGAGCTTCACCCAGCTCGACGCCTATCTCGCGCGAGAGCGCCGGCGAGGTGAACATGGGTGAGTACGTCGACATCGTCGGACACTCGACCTGGGTGGAGACGACGGGCTCCGGAGACGAGACGGTCCTGCTGTTGCACGGTGGACTGTCGAACAGCGACGACCTGCTGCAGTCGATCGGCCCGGCGCTCGCCGATCGGTACCGCCTCGTGGCCTTCGATCGACGCGGCCACGGACGTACCGCCGACATCGAGGGCCCGTTGCACTACGACGACATGGCCGCCGACACGATCGCCGTGCTCGACACAGTCGTGGGCAGTGCAGCCCATGTCGTGGGATGGAGCGATGGCGGCATCCTCGCCCTGCTCGTCGCTCAGCGCCGCCCCGAGCTCGTCGAGCGGATGGTCTTGATCGGCGCCAACTTCCACTTCGATGGCGTGCGCGAGTTGGCCGACGACGGTGGCGGAGACTTCATCAACATGATCGCCGAGGCGTACGCCGACAGATCGCCCGATGGAGCCGAGCACTTTGCGGAGATCGTCGCCAAGACGATGACCATGTTCGCGACCGAACCAACGATGTCGGTCGACGAGATCACGACCATCACAGCCCCGTCGCTCGTGCTCGTCGGCGATGACGACCTCGTCACGTTGCGTCACACGTGTGCTCTGTACGAGGCCCTCCCGAACGGACAGCTCGCCGTTGTTCCCGGGACGTCGCACGCGGTGCCGATCGAGAAGCCGGTCGAGGTCGGCGCCCTGATCCTCGACTTCCTCGCCGGCCCGGTGTCGCCGACAACCATGATGCCGAGCCGTCGTCGCGCCGACAGGACGACATGACGGCGTGACGACTTCGGGCCATCCCACAGGATTCCCGCCGGTCGTAGAATACCGCTGATGGTTGAACGCGCAGTCACGATCCGCGACGTCGGGCCGCGCGACGGGTTGCAGTCGGAGGCACCGGTCGATCCGCAGCGCCGCCTCGATCTTGCGCTCGCGCTCGCCACCGCCGGGGTGGCCGACGTCGAAGCGGCGTCGTTCGTCTCGCCGCGTGCGGTGCCGTCGATGGCGGGCGCGGCGGAGGTGTTCGTCGGGCTTCCCGCGCTGGACGAGGTGTGCTGGTGGGCGCTGGTGCCGAACAGGCGCGGTGCGGAGCTGGCGCTGGCTGCAGGCGTTCGAGCGCTCACGGTCACGGTCTCCGCCTCTGCCGCCTACAGTCACAAGAACGTCGGCATGAGCCCCGAGGAGGCACTCGCCGCGTTGGCCGACATCGCCGATGTCGTCAACGCGGGCGTCGTCAGCACTGACGGGGAGTCGATACCGCTCGACACGGTCATCTCCTGCTCGTTCGGCTCGCCGTTCGACGATGTGGCCGACGTCGGAGTCGTTGCTGCACTGGTCGAGCAGATCCGGGCGACGGTGCCGGGCACGATCACGCTCGCCGACACCACTGGTACGGCGACGCCGAGACGCATCGCCTCGGTGTTGAAGGCGGTGGGCGTCAACGTCGGCCTGCATCTCCACGACACGCGCGGCACCGCGCTCGCCAACGCTCTCGCGGCCCTGGATCTCGGTGTGCGCTGGTTCGACACCTCCGTCGGCGGGCTCGGCGGGTCGCCGTTCGCTCCTGGTGCTGGTGGGAACCTCGCCACCGAAGACCTCGTCCTCGTGCTCGAGGATTGCGGCATCGACACCGGCATCGACCTCGACGCGATCCTGCGCATCAGCCGCGAGCTGCCCTCGTTGGTCGGTCACGATGTGCCGAGCCGCACGTCTTCGGCCGGGCGACTGCCATCGTTCGGCGACTGACGGTCATCACGCGCTGTACTGCCTGATCGCGTCCTCGACATCGCCGACGTCGCCAACCACAACCGCGTGCCAACCGAGCAGCAGCGCTGCTTCGACGTTGACGACGCTGTCGTCGAGCAGCACGAGCTGTTCTGGGCGCATCCGCAGGAGATCCGCGGCGCGCTCGAACGCACGCGGATCCGGCTTGACTGCACGCAGTTGCCATGAGCACACCACGTCATCGAATGCGGCGGCCAACGCGCGCAGCGGACCTGCGAGACAGGCGCCAAGCAATGGACCGTTGTTGGTGAGCAGCACGCATCGCGCTCTGGCCGAACGAACGTGATCGAGGACCTCGTCGATCGGTTCGAATGCGAGAGCCCACAGCTCAGTCAGCACATCGGCTGCGATCATCTCGTCCAGGGCCGCGAGTGCGGCGGACATTGTCTCCTCGGATGTCAACTCCCCGGTCTCGCACCGCGCGTCGAACCCGGACGCGAACAGTCGTTCGTGGATCACTCGTTCGTCGAGACCCGTCGCCGATGCCAGCGCCGTCAACCTCCGATCCGGCCGGAACCGAGCTGCGACTCCGCCGAGGTCGACGACGAGAGCCCCGATCGGTGTCGACCTCATCTGTCGAGGATGCGCTGCATCAGCACGAGGTCGAGCCAGCGCCCGAACTTGTGGCCGGTCTCGGGCATGCGCGCGACCTCCACGAAGCCGAGCCGGCGATGGAACTCGATCGAGCCGCTGTTGGCACCGTCGATCGCTGCGACCATGACGTGCAGGCCGGCCGCGCAGGCGTGATCGACCAGTTGCTCGATCAGCGATCGGCCGACTCCGGTGCCCCAATGTGCCTCGTGCACGTGAACCGAATGCTCGACGGTGAACCGGTATCCCGGCCACTTGCCGGCGCCGCGGAAGTGCTCGTACGCGGCGTAACCGACAACGACACCATCGGCCTCGGCGACAAGCACCGGAAACCCCTCGGACTGCTGATGCTCGAACCACTCCTGCCGCTCCTCTGCGCTCTGCAAGGTCTCGGTCCAGGCCGTCGTCGTGGTCGGGATCGTGGCGTTGTAGAGCGCGGTGATCGCGGCGACGTCGCCCGTCTGCGCCTCCCGGATGATCACGACGACACCCGGCGCGCGGCGATGCCGTCCAACAACACCTCGAGCCCGTACTCGAAATGCACGTCGAAACGGGCGGTGGTGTAGTGCGCGGCGAGCGACGTCAGGTGGGGGAGCGGCGACTCCGCTGCCGCAAGCCGCAATGTCCGCTTCACGGCTCCGGCGCCACGCACGGCTTGCTCGGCCTCGCAGCGCATCAGCACATACATCACGAGGGCGTTGACCGCGGCCACCGCTTCGAAGTCGCGGAGGCCGTCGTCGTGGACGGCGGCGAGCAGATGCTCGGTGCACTGCAGCATCGCCGGCACCTCGAACCACACGACCAGTAGGTGTCCTGCGGCACCCGGGTGCTCGCGCAGAACGGAGCGCGCGGTGCGCGCCCACGAGGCGAGATCGCGGCGCAAATCGCCCGTCCGCTCGACCGCGGCGAACTCGGCAACCACCCGGTCGATGACGCCTCGGGTCATTGCCGCGCCGTCGTCCACGTGGCGATAGAGCGCCATTGGCGTGACCTCGAGCCGGGCGGCAACCGCACGAAGCGACAGAGCCGCCCATCCCGAGTCGCGGACGAGCCCCTGTCCGGCGGCGAAGATGCTGTCGGTGTCGAGCGCACCCATTGCGCCTGAGTATACAGCTGTATACTCAGGCGACGTCGGACGAGCCGTTCAGGCCCGCCGGCCGACCACAGCGAGCAGCTTGGTCTGCGGGTCGGCGTCGGCCGGAACCGGCACCTCCGGACCGAACACGCCCGGCTGGCGCATGCTGTCGCCGAGCGGCTCGAGCGCCCTCGTCACGTTCTCGACCTCGCCCGGGGGGATCGCCTCGAAGTCCTTGAGCCCGGCAGCACGAGCGAGATCCCACGCGTGGATGACGAGATCCATCGAGTAGAACTGGTCGATCGACGCGGCGAGCGTCGTTCGCCCGAAGAACCCGTCGTAGCTGTGCTCGGCTTCCTCGGGCGTATCGAGTGCCCGCTGCATCCGGTCGCGGACGATCGGCCAGGCCGTGCGCGGTTCGAGCCCATCGATCGACTCGGGAAGCTCCATCTCCATCCGCTTGAGATGGTCGGCCTCGGTGTTCACGACGTGGGCCACGACGTCCTCGGCCTTCCAGCCCTCGCACGGCGACGGGCTGTCCCACCGATCGGTGGGGACCGACTCGACGAGTTCGGTGAACCGCGCCGCGAGCGAGCGGTAACGGTCGGCGATCTCGGTGAGCGACTTGTTCGATGATTCGGTCTTCATGCCGTCATCGTGACGGCGAACGCCTCTGCGGTCTTGTACGGATCGGACATGTCGGGGAAGGTGGGGAAGTACTCGCTGAGAAACGCCGTCGGGGAGAGACCGGTGATGGCCCGGCAGTCGCGGGCGAGGTGCGACTGATCGCTGTACCCCGCTTCGATCGCGAGCAGCGCGAGGCTGAGGCTCGCGCTGCTGCTCTGCTCGACGAGCGCGAGGAAGCGCTGCAGCCGCAGCAGCCGGGCGAGCGTGCTCGGGCCGTATCCGAACGTCGCCTGGCAGCGCCTGTGCAGTTGGCGCACCGTCATCGCCAGTTGACCGGCCAGGAGAGCGGCGTTGGCTCGCGGTGTCGAAGCGAGCATGTTCAGCACGCGTTCGGCGAAGTCGAGCTCGCGATGCGCGGTGGCTGCACATCGCGCGACCAGACGCGCGACGAAGCGCTCCAACGTTCGGCGCTTGCCGTCGAGATCGGCGGCGCGCTCGATCTCGCCTCGCAGGTCGTCTTCGGCTGCTTCGCCGACGACGTCGCGCAGGGGTAGGCGGGTGTCCGCAATCTCCGACGCGGGCACACCGAGCAACGACGGTCCGACGCCCGGTAGGAACCGAACGCCGACAGCCGAGGTGCCGGGAGCAAGCTCGAAGTTCCACGCGCTCGTCTCCGGCCCGCACACCCACAGCGCACCGTTGCTGATCCACAACAGCTCGATGCACGCGTCTGGAACAAGGCGGTGTCGGCCGGTCGGCACGGCGGTCCACGAGCAGGCCAGGTACCTGTCGAGTGTCGCCGGAGTCGCGACGGGCAGGTACCAGGGCACGAGTGAGACGGTAGCCGGATCCACAACGGGCCACACCTCGCGAGCAAGCCATCGCGAACAGAGGCGTAATGCAGCCGACTCAACCTGTTTCGACGTCAGAAACCCTGGCGCGATTGAGTCGAGGACAACGACGACGCCGACGCTGTCGATGACTGGAGGGCACGTGGCTGCCAATCGATTTCACCTCGCCTGGTTCTGCAACTGGGTGGCCGACGAGTGGAACGGCACATGGGGATCCGGCGGGATGCCGTGGGACGGAAAGTTCTACATCGAGATGGCCGAGCACCTCGAGCGGGCATGTTTCGACTACATGATCCTCGAGGACAAATGCCATGTGTCCGACGTCTATGGCGGCTCGATGGAGATGGAGCTGAAGCACGGTGTCGCCCCGAAGCACGACCCGGCGCCTTTGGCGACCCTGCTGGCGTACACGACGTCGCGGCTCGGCATCGTGCCGACGATGTCGACCAGCTTCTACCCGCCCTGGTTGCTGGCACGCCTGGCCTCGACCATCGACCACATCGCCGAGGGCCGGTTCGGCTGGAACATCGTCACGTCCGCGGAGGACAAGGCCGCGCAGAACTTCGGCATGGACAAGCTGTACGAGCACGACCTCCGCTACGACATGGCCAACGAGTACCTCGATCTCGTCACCCAGCTGTGGGACTCGTGGGAACCCGACGCCGTCGTCCGCGATCACGAGACCGGTGTGTACGTCGATCACACCAAGGTGCACACGATCGACTTCAAAGGTCAGTACTACGCGTCGCGAGGTCCGCTGAACACCGTCCCGTCGCCGCAGGGGCGACCGGTGCTCTGCCAGGCCGGGGCGTCGCCCAAGGGACGGGCGTTCGCGGCGAAGTACGCCGACACGATCATCGCCCCGTTCCAACCCGTCGAATCCATGAAGGCCTACCGCGACGACATCCGGTCGCGCTTGGAGGACATCGGCCGCAAGCCCGACGACTGCAAGGTCCTGTTCCTTGCCTCGCCGATCGTCGGTGACACCGAAGCGGAGGCTCGCGAGAAGCAGGCCCGTTGGATGACCGATCCGAACTTCATCGAGTACATGCTCGCCGAGATCTCCTCGATCACCGAGATCGACTTCTCCCAGTTCGACCTCGATCAGCCGGTGAGCGAATTGACGACCAACGGCGAGCGTGGGGCGCTCGAGGGCTTCCTCGGCAAGGACCGCACCAAAACGCTGCGCGAGCTCGCCTCCCAAGGCTTCAGCACCGGCGCGGATCACCGCTCACCATTGGTCGGCACGCCGGACCAGGTCGCCGAATCGATGGGCGAGATCATGGAGGAGGTCGGCGGAGACGGGTTCCTGATCACGAGCCCGGTGATGCGCCTCAACCGGCGATACATCGTCGAGATCACGGATGGATTGGTTCCCGCTTTGCAGAAGCGTGGGCTGGTGCGCACGTCGTACACCTTCGAGCACTTCCGCGACAACCTGCTCGAGTTCTGATCGGTGCTGCCAAGGCACTAGACGACTCGAGCGATTCGTTTTAGGCTTGAGTCTCAAGCGCCGCGATCGAGCGGAGCGCGATGAAGGGTAGGCGTGATGATGACGCTTCCATCCGGACTCGAACGGCCAGCAAAGGTTCTGGCTCTCGTTGCAGTCGGTGCACTGCTGTGCGTCGGTCTGAGTGGTGCGTCGGCCGCACCGGGTGATCCTCCCAGCGGCGTCGTCACCATCAACCCGACGCGTATTCTCGACACGAGAACCGGACTGGGGATCGGTGGCGTCCCTGCCAAGGTCGGCGCCGGTCAAACCATCGATGTCGTCGTCGCCGGCGTGGCCGGTGTGCCCCTCAACGCCACCGGAGTCGTCATCAATGTCACCGTCACGAACGGCACGCAACCGTCGTTCGTCACGGTGTGGCCGAGCGGGCAGCCGCGGCCGCTCGCGTCGTCGCTGAACGTGACTCCGGGTCAGGACCTGCCCAACTCGATCATCATTGCGATCGGGGCCGCAGGAAAAGTGTCGTTCTACAACAACGGAGGCAGTACCGACATCGTTGCCGACGTCACCGGCTACCTCGTGACCGGTGCGACGGGCACGCCGACGCTGCCTCCGGCGTTCTCGCGCACGACGATCACGTCACCGATCACCGCGTCGACGGTGGTGCAACAGCTGTCACTCCCCGCCGGCAGCTGGCTGGTGCTCGCGCGCGTCGATGCCGCGCACAACGGAACAGCCGCCTCGACGCGGCTCGAGTGCTCGTTGACCGATCCGAACAACACCATCCTGGACTACGAGAAGTTCCGGCTGCAGGCCAACGTCGGTGCCGAACCCATCATCTTCGCGTCCGTGTCGCTGCAAGGCGTCGTGACGTTGGCCGCGCCGGGTGTGGTGAAGACAACCTGTGGCTCGACCAACGGCTCGTCGCTCACACTGACAACCGATCAGATGATCGCGACGCAGGTCGGCTCGATCACCGTCCAGCCCTGACCCGCAACGTCTGCTCCACCAGCCGCGGGTTCGATCAGGCAGACAACCGAACGGTGTTCTTGCCGGAGTGCTTCGCGTCGTAGAGGGCCTTGTCGGCTTGCTGGACGAGGATGGCGGGGATCAGCGGCTGAGCGCCGACGGCCACACCGACCGACGCGCCCACATGGAGCTGCAGGCCGTTGGTGTGGATGGGGGCACCGATCGACTCGATGATCCGGTCGGCGATCTCCTGTCCGTGGACGGGATCGTTCGTGCCCGCGCAGATGACGGCGAACTCGTCGCCGCCCAGGCGTCCGACGAGATCGTCCGGTCCGATGATGTCTGCGATCCGGTGGCCGACCTCGATCAGCACGCTGTCGCCGACCGGGTGGCCGTGGATGTCGTTGATCGGCTTGAAATCGTCGAGATCGATGTACAGCAGGACGAGATCACCGCTCGACATGTCGTTCAGGCGGCGTTCGAACTTGGCCCGGTTGACGAGGCCCGTGAGCGGGTCGTGCGACGCGGCCCAGTGCAACTCGCGCTTGGTGCGGCTGTCGGCGATCGACAGCGCGGCGAGGCGGACGGCGACGTGGATCGGGTACTGCGGCGAGATCAGGAAATCGATCGACGTCGTCCCCCAGGCAGCCATCGCGCCGATGATCTCGGGGCCGGTGGGAGCCTCGATCGGCACGAGGAACAGGGCCCGAAAGCCGGCCTCGGCCGCGACGGCACCGGCCCCGCGGAGACGACGATCCTCGAGGTCCGCGATCACCAGCGGTTCGGTGAGACCCAGCAACCACACGAGGTTCGCGGCCTCGGCCAGGCGGTGATCGAGCTCCGGCTCGTCGATGGCCGTGACGATGGACACCCCTTGTGTGTCACGCCAGGCGAGTGAGGTGCGAGTGTCGCCGCCGAGCGAACGATCGGCAAGCCGAGCCACGACGGGCAGCACCGTGTCGATGTCGCCGCCACTTCCCAACAGCTCGATCGCGCGTCCGACGTCGGATCGATCTCTCGTGATCTCACATGTGCACAGCACGGCTGCGACGTCCGGGTCGTCGAGGTAGTTGTACGTGGTCGTCTTGAACGATCGCCACACACCGTCCGCATCTCCCACCCGGATCTCCGCCGACTCGGGCGTGTACTGCGCGTCGAACATGGTGTTGATCTCGAGTCGCTCGTTGATCTGGAACATGTTCTCGAGGGCGAGCTCGAGATCGTCGGGATGGACGAACTCGATGCAGTTCCTGCCACAGATGTCACCGAAGCCGAGGATCGCAGTCAGTGACGCGCTCTGCCAGACGATGTCGAAGTTCTCATCGAGCAGCAGGGAGAACTGACCCTCCTTCTTGCTCATCGCTCGAGTTGCTCGCTCCTGGCTGATGCGTGACGTCACTCCAAACCTCCCCCGGCGCCCGATCGTCGTCGTCGCCGAACGTCGTCGCCGCGAGATCGGCCCGTTCGTACGACCGTCACCGTCCGCCGGGGCCAGGATCACGCAAGCAGGTGCGGTTACTCAGCCCGTCCGCGGGACGGTGTCAGCCGGATCGTGACCAGCGCTGAAGTCGGTTGCATCGGACACTCGGAGCGCATCGACGGGAGCCGATCCGAAGTCCACGGCGATCGGCTGACCGACGAAGCACACATGGTCTCCGCCGTCGTCCCACATCCCGACGCGTTCGAGGACCAGCCGGTCCGGGCAATCGATCAGGATCGGAACATCCGACGGTCCGGGGTGATGAGCGACATCGACGAACTTGTCGATCTCGTCGGCTGTCGTCCCACCGAACAGCCGGGCGAGATCGTGGTGCCGGGTGTCGAGGCGGTGCATCACGAAGTGCTCGGCGAGCAGCGCGACCCGATACGTGAAGTTGGCCTTGGAGATCCACAGCGCATAGCGGGCAGGACTGATGCTGCACTGGCTGTGAAATCCGACGACGCAGCCGGCTCGAAACCCCTGCGCCGCGGTCGTGACGATGACGAGCGGTGGATCGATACGAGCCATCAGGTCGGCGAAGTGGTCGGCCTGTTGTGTCATCGTTGCCTCCGAGCGCTTGATGATGTGTGACACGTTGCCCGCCATCCACAGTTGCCCCAAGCGCGTCTGGCGCACACCTGAGGTGGGTAATCGCACCTCATGAAACCGCGCACCTCACCGAACGCCGGAACCGGCGAGCAGGACCGTTCGACGCCGGACTCGATGGATCAGGCCGACCGGACCAATGGAGAGGGCGTCGATCCAGCCACCGAGCTCAACGACGAGCTCCATGACGATCCGGCGGTCACCGGTGTGCGGGACGGTGACTGACCCTGCCGCTGACGCGATCGAGGCCGCAAACGCGCTCGCCGGCCGGCTCGGCGCGTGGACGGTCGCGACAGCGGAGTCCTGCACCGCCGGGCGGATCGCGGCATCACTGGCGTGCGTCGATCATGCTGTCGACTTCCTGCGGGGCGGCGTCGTTGCCTACCAGGAGAGCGAGAAGCGGTCGCTCCTGGGGGTGACGGCGGACAAGGTCGTGTCCGAAGCTGCCGCGGCAGAGATGGCCCTCGGCGTCGCCCGGCTGATGGGTGCCGATGTCGCCGTGGCGACCACGGGCGTGGCCGGCGCGGAGCCGGAGGACGGCGTGCCGGGAGGCACCGTGTTCATCGCGACCCTCGTGGGCGGAGAGGCCGACGTCGTCGAGCACCATTTCGAGGGTGTTCCCGAGCAGGTCTGCGAGCAGGCCAGCGTGCAAGCACTCCGCGATCTGATGGACCGGCTACCAGAGGGAGGCGGTGGCTGAATGGCCCCGAAACGTCAATCACAACAACACTCGCCCGAGGTCTCCGTCGATGTCCCGGAAGCGGACATGATCGAGCAGCGGCAGCCGGTCGTCGCCGAACCAGAGGACGATCCGGCCGACCTGCCGTTCGAGGCATCGGAGGCCGACGTCCTCGATCAGCACCGCGACGTGGCGCTCGACGACGAGCTGCGTGCCGATGACTTCGAGTGACTCGTCAGGAGCGGCGGGCGAGGTCGTCGAACAGGGTCTGCCGCTCGACCTCGTAGGCCTCGCACATGCGCACCAGCGTGACATCGAAGCCGTGCAGCGTCAGCCACAAGGCCTCACGGACCGCACCGCGTGAGATCTCCAGGACGTCGGCCTCGTCCATCAACGCCGAGGCGATGCAGTCCCGCCACCGCAGGCAGCGCTTGGCGACCTCGTGCACCGAGGCGCAGCGGAAGCGGGCCAAGTCGGCAAAGGTTGCGGCAGCGTAAAAGTCCGACTCTCGTGTGACGGCGGTATCGCCGAACGAGATCCAATCCGCGACGGCACGGGTCGCGGCGCCGACGGCGGCACGGAACGTGTCTTCGATGGTTTCGTCGAAGCCGCCACCCGCGTCGTGTGTGAGCTCGCACACGCGGTCGGTGACATCGTCGACGCGGTCGCGCAAGGCAGCACCCAGCAGAGCACGCTCCGCAAGCCTCGTACCGTGTTCGCTTCTCGCCATCATCGCCACCGCCTTCCGCCGCCTGAAGCCACTGCACTCGTCAACGGATGGGCCCGTTCGCGACTCGGGCGTCACCGCTGCAGCAAGCAACCTGCGTGACTGATGATACCCGCGGTCGTGCCAGTCCATCAGCGTTTCGCCGCAACACGACTGGGTCGTGACTATGCTGCCCCCCGGGGTCACGCCTGTCGAAGTGACGGCTCGCCAGGGCGTGAACACGCCGGCGACGTGGCGCTCGCCCTCCCCGGATCGGCCACAAATCGTCGTCGAGGAGACGCATCACCATGACGACATCGACGCTCCACGCCAGGTTGCTGGAAGTGGCCGGGTCGCGTCCGGACGATCTCGCCGTCATCCATGGCGAGCGGCGCCTGACCTTCGGCGAGCTTGCCGGTCGGATCCGGCGGACGGCCTCGCTCCTCGCCGCGGCGACGGCGGCGGGAGACCGTGTCGCAGTCGTCGGGGCCAACCACATGGTCTGGATCGATCTGTACTACGGCGCGCCGGCGGCCGGGCGGATGCTGACGATGCTGAACCATCGCCTGGCTGGCGCCGAACTGGCGGAGCAGGTCGCGCGGACGAATGCTTCGTTGGTGATCGGCGACGATGCCGCGCTCGCCCGATTGTCGCTCGAGGCGCTGCCGGACGTGCAGACACGGAGCTTCACCGATTGGGATGCATCGATCTCCAGCGGCGAGAAGGCTGTCGATCTGGTCGTCGACGGACCGGCATGGTTGATCTTCACGAGCGGCACCACCGCGCGGCCCAAGGGCGCGGTGCTGTCGCATCGCGGCCTCCTTGCCGCCGTCGCGGCAACGGCCGTTGGACGACCCGTCGCCGACGACGCCGTGTACGTGTTCCCGTTCCCGCTCTGCCATGTCGCGGGTTACAACGTGCTGTCCCACCACCTCGCCGGCCGGCCAGTCGTGTTGCTCGACCGCTTCGCGCCCGACGCGTTCGTCGAGGCGGTCGAGCGGACCGGGGCGACGTCGGCCTCACTGGCCGCAACGATGCTCCACGACCTGCTCGATCATCTCCAACGAACCGGGGATGTCGACCGCCTCCGCACCCTCCGCTCGATCGCGTACGGCGCCGCCCCGATGCCCCCGGCGCTGCTGCGGCGGGCCGACACGATGCTCGGTGTCGAGTTCTGGCAGGGATACGGGATGACCGAGCTCTCCGGGAACGCGGTGTTCCTCCCGCCCGGCGCGCACCGAGAAGGGCTCGCCGGTGACGACGACCTGCTCCGCTCGGCCGGTTGGCCCGCGCCCGGCGTCGAGATCAAGATCGTGGACGCGGCCGGGCGAACGTGCGCAATCGGTCAACCCGGCGAGATCCTCGTCCGCGCCACCCAGGTCTTCGAAGGCTATTGGGAGGATGCGGCTGCGACCGCCGCCGCGCTCGTCGACGGTTGGCTGCGAACCGGCGACGTCGGCGTCCGCGATGCGACCGGTCTGCTCCGCATCGTCGACCGGGTGAAGGACGTCATCGTCACCGGTGGCGAGAACGTGTCGTCGCTCGAGGTGGAGGATGCGATCAGAGCCTGCGCCGGCGTGAACGACGTCGCGGTCGTCGGCGTGCCCGACAGCCGCTGGGGCGAAGCGGTGTGCGCGGTGGTCGTGCCGGACCCGGGAACCTCGGTCGATCGTGAGCGAATCGTCGCCGGCGTGCGCGCATCGCTGGCCGGGTTCAAGGTTCCGCGACACATCTTCGAGCGCAGTGACCTGCCCCGCAACGCGTCGGGCAAGGTCGTCAAAGCCGAGCTGCGCGCGTGGGCCGCGGCACAGGCTGCGCCGATTCGGCGGCGGCTGCTGCTGATCGGTATCGGACCCGGTGACCCCTCGTTCGTCACAGCTCAGGCCGCGGCGGCGATCGCCGATGTTGACGCGTTCATCGCCTTCGACAAGGGTGACTCGAAGGCCGATCTCCTCGGCGCTCGTCGGGCTGTTCTCGATCGATTCGCCGTCACCAAGCCGTCCCGCACGCTCGTCATCGACGACGGCGTACGCGATCCCGATCTGCCGTACGGGAAAGCGGTCGCGCGGTGGCATCTCGAGCGTGTCGAGGCGTTCGAACGTGTGCTGATCGCTGATGTCGGTGAGCACGAGACGGTCGGCATCCTGATCTGGGGTGACCCGTCGCTGTACGACAGCGCGCTCCGGATCGTTGATCAGATCAACAGCCGTGGGCGAGTGTCCGTCGAGCACACGGTGTTCCCCGGCATCAGCAGCGTGCAGGTGCTGACGAGCCGTCACCGGATACCTCTGAATCGAATTGGCGGACCGGTGCAGATCACGACCGGCCGGCTGCTGCGCGAACGTCCACCCGATGGAGTCGATGATCTGGTCGTGATGCTCGACGCCGACACGAGCTTCACGACGCTGATCGGTCGCGGCTGGGAGATCTTCTGGGGTGCCTATCTCGGTAGCCCGGACGAACTGCTCGTCGCGGGTCGGCTCGACGACGTCTCCGACGAGATCGTGCGAGTCCGCGCTGAGGCTCGAGCTAGGAAGGGCTGGATGTTCGACATCTACCTGTTGAGGCGGCTCAGCAGCTGAGACACGGTCGCCGTCGCCGCGATCGCAACCGTCGCATGCGGCGATCGAGCGACCTGGCCGATCAGTTCCGCCGTCGCTTCGCCGACGGTGACCACCGCGGCCGTCTCGGCGACTCGGGCGGGAAGGCCGACGACTCGATCGCACGGCTCCGAGGCCGCGACGAGCACATCGTCGGGCACACCCGTGACGGGTGGACCGAGGTCGAGCCGTCGATCGCGCACGAATCGTTCCCGAGTGGCCACGACCGAGACGTCGTCGAGGCCCAACTGGTGTTCGCGCAGCGCGCTGGTCACGAGCGTGCGGACCTCGCCTGCCGTGGCTTTCGACGACATGCCGACTCCGACGACGACACGGGCCGAGCGCGGACCATCCGTCATCGTTGCCCCCAGCACACGAAGGTCGGGTTGGTCGGCTCGAGGCGCATGCCCACGTCACCGATCGGCACGGCACGATCGACGTGGAGCTGGACCATCGAACCGAGCAGCTGCATCGCCGCGACGGCCCGATCGAGCACGACGAACGTCGCGACGAGCACGCCACCCGGCCGCAGCCGTCCCCAGCAGGCATCGACGACGTCGAGGCCGCCGCCGCCGACGAACGCCCGGTCCGGTGCGGGAAGGCCGGCGAGAGCTTCCGGTGCAGTGCCGACGATGACTTCGACGCTTCTGCTCACCCCGGCCTCGCGCGCGTTGGCCGCGATGTTGGGAACGTCGGCGGCCGCGCGTTCGATCGCGAAGACCCGCAGTCCGGGGGCGACGGTGGCGGCTTCGATGCCGACCGAGCCGCTCCCCGCGCCGACGTCCCAGAGCACTCCGGTGCGCGGTAGGGCGAGCTTGCCGAGGACGACCGATCGAACCTCGGACTTCGTGATCATCCCGGACCGGTGCGCGAAGCGGGTCTCCGGCGCTCCCCACGAGATCGATGGCGTGGCCGGACCCGTGTCGGGGGCGACCAACAACACGACCGACATCGGATCGAACGCGCCGCCGGCAAGTCCGTCGAGATCGGTGCGGACGATGCGCTCGTCGACTTCTCCGATGCGGCTGGCAACGATCACCTCTCGCGGACCGCAGCCGGCCGCGACGAGCTCCTTGCCGAGCACATCGGGCGGGTTCGATGGGGCGGTGAGCACTGCGACCTTTGGTGAGCGCGAGGCTCGTGCCACCGCGTCCGCGAGGGATCGACCGTGCGCCGAGACGACATCGGCGTCGTCCCACGGCATCCCGGCCGCGGCCCACGCGAGCGACACCGACGACGGAGCGGGCAGGATCTGGACGCCGAGTGGACCGAAGCGTTCGGCGAGCAGTCGGGTGATGCCGAAGAAGCCGGGGTCGCCCGACGAGAGGACGCACACACGGCGTGCCGCCGCGCGGTGCTCGGCAATGCGCTCGATGAGCGGTGGCAGCGGCCCGACGAGTTCGATGTGCTCGCAGTGCCGACCGTCGGCGCGATCATCACCGGTGAACCAGGCAAGGTGGCGGGGCGATCCGACGAGGACGTCGGCCGTGTGCACAGCGGCGCGGGCCGCGCTGCCGAACACCTCACCGCCGATGACGCCGACCACGGTGACGACGGTGACGGCTGGTTCAGCCATGTGCCGCGCCGGCGATCGATGTGTCGGCAGTCCGGAAGCGGGTGGTGTAGTCGGCCGCATACACGTGGCTGCGCTGATCGGTGGCGCCCGCCAGCGCCGGCCCGATGAGGAACGTGGTGGTCGCGTCGAAGCCTGCCGCGCGCACGTCGCCGGCCATCGAGGCGATCGACGTGTGCAGGAGTTGCTCGTCCGGCCAGCTGATCCGGTGGCCGACGATCACCGGGGTGTCGGGACCGTACGCCGTGCCGTCGTCGAGCAGCCGCTCGCTCAGCATCTCGACGTGGCTGACGGACAGGAAGACCACCATCGTCGCGCCCGTCGCCGCGTAGGCCTGAACGGTCTCGCGGTCGGGCATCGAGGCCCGAGTGCCGGATGCGAGGCGAGTCAGCACCACCGACTGGGCGACGCCAGGAATGGTGAGCTCGCAACCGGCGAGGGCCGCTGTGGCGTTCATCGACGACACGCCCGGAACGACCTCGAAGCAACGGTCGTGGGCGCGACACCACGCGATCTGCTCACCGATCGCGCTGTAGATCGTGGGGTCGCCGGAATGCAACCGCACGATGGCCGCGTCGGGGTGCGCGGCGTACACGGCGCACACCTCGTCGAGTGTCATCGTCTTCGAGTCGTGCAGGGTCACGCCCGGACGGCAGTGGTCGAGCAGCGCCTCGGGCACGAGCGAAGCGGCCCAGATCACGACGTCGGCAGCGGCGAGCCGTTGCGCGCCGCGCAGCGTGATCAGATCGGCAGCGCCCGGTCCTGCACCGACGAAGGAGATCATGTCCGCGACGCCGCGGGCACCGATCGACGGGCGGGAAACACGACCGTGGCGAGGTAGGAGATCGGGCCGTCCGGTGTGTCGTCGAGCGGCACGAGCCGTTGGCCCGGAAGCCCGCTGAGCTCGGCGACGATCGCATCGTCGCGACCGGCGTGGGCAGCCGCCGCTCTCACGGTGTGTGCGTCCGTCGTTGCCTTGTAGAGCACGACGGAGTCGCGGGCGGAGTCGAGGTGGTGGGGGAGCGCGCCGGCGTCGTCGACCACGACCATCGCCGCGCCGGCCGCTCCGAGCGGGGTTCCGGCCGCGGCCGCAGCCGCCTGGTACGAGGTGATGCCGGGCTCGGCGGTGATGTGCAGGGCCGGTCGTGCCTCGGCGACGACTGCCGCCAGTTCGGGGAACACGGTCCACTGCGAAGGGTCACCGATGACGGCCACAGCGACCAGCTCGCCGGCGTCGGCCGCGGCAACCACCTCGTCGGCAACTGCGAGCAGCGAGGCATGGCGCGAGGCGGTGTCACCGCTGATCGCGAACGCGACGCGTTGCAGCCGTGTTGTCGGCGCCGCGGAGCGCACGACCATCTCAGCCCGTCCGACGGAACGCACGTCGGTGCTGATCACCACCACCCGGTCGGCAGCGTGCAGCGTGGCCCGGGCTCGCTCGGTGACGAAACCGGGATCGCCGGGGCCGACGCCGACCCCGACCAGTGCCGGCTTGGGATGGCTGACGGTGGTCGGCGGTGTCGAGGGCTCGGCCTGACCGGAGACGGTGAGCAAGCGCTCGATCGCATGACGGATGAGGTCGGCTTCCGAGCGGCCGGTGCGGGCGGCGAGCTCACCGAGGTCACGCTTCAGGCCGTCCGGCAGATAGATCGACGACTTGTGCACGGGACGACACTAGCCCGTATAGGGCAGACGTAGGGTAGAGCACGTGCTGACGAAGGCCTCGGCCAGATCGGGGCGTGCGCCCAGATGGGTGTGCACGTACGACGCCACGAGATGACGCTGTCCGAACCCGCCCGTACCGCGACCGTGGCGGCCGACGAGCACGAACGCGTCGCCGGCCGGGTCGGTGGTCGAGTAGTGGAACTCGTGCCCGCGCAGGGTGGTGCCCGCCGGCCCGAGTGGTGTGACCACGTTCGCGGTGGCCGTGCGGTAGCCGAGGGTGAGCCGAGGCGTCATCGACGATCGGGCGCGGACCACGCCGGCCATCGGTGTGCCGTCGAGGTCGTCGCTCAGCCACAGCAGGCCGCCGCATTCGGCCCATGTCACGAGCCCGGCCGAGACCCGCCGACGCACGTCGGCAAGCATCGGTGCGTTGGCGCTGAGCTCGTTGGCGTAGATCTCGGGGAAGCCGCCGCCGGCGACGAGGCCGTCGATGTCGCCGGGCAGCACGTGGTCGACACATGGATCGAACGGCACGAGCTCGGCCCCGGCGGCTTCCAGTGCCTCGAGGTTGTCCGGGTAGGTGAAGCTGAAGGCCGGTCCGGCGGCGACGGCGATGCGCGTGGAGGTGTTCACCACCGCTCCCGGCAGCGACGGGTCGTTCGCGACCATCGTCGGCGCGGATGCGGCGAGCGCGGCGATCGCGGCGAGGTCACAGCACTCGGCGACCAGCCCGGCCAGCGTCTCGATCGATGCCGCGACCTCCATGCCGCGCTCGGCAACCGGGATCAGGCCGAGATGCCTGTCCCGCCAGACGAGCCGGTCGTCGCGCATCAAGACGCCGAGCACCGGCAGGCCCGATGGTGCGAGCGCGTCGCGCAGCAGCGTCTCGTGGCCGGCGCTGCCGACCCGGTTGAGGATCACCCCCGCGACACGGACCCGCCGGTCATGCGTGGTGAAGCCGTGCACGAGAGCCGCCACGGACTGACTCATCGATGCGGCATCGACGACCAGGATGACGGGTGCATCCAGGAGGACGGCGACATCGGCGGTGGAGGAAGGCGTGCCGTCGCCGGCACCGTCGAACAGGCCCATCACACCTTCGATGACCAACAGATCGACACCGGTGCCGGCCCGCGCCGTCAGCGGGGCGATCGCGTCGGCACCGCTCATCCACATGTCGAGGTTCCGCGACGGTCTCCCGACGGCGAGCGAGTGGTACCCGGGATCGATGAAGTCCGGGCCGACCTTCGCCGCGCCGACGCGATGGCCGGCGAGCCGAAGCGCGGCCATCAGTCCCGTCGCGACGGTCGTCTTGCCGACACCGGAGTGGGTGCCGGCGATCACGACCCGCGCTGGGAGCACCGGCACGTCAGTACTCGATGCCCTTGCGGGCGCCGACGCCTTGGTCCATGGCGTGCTTGATCTTGGTCATCTCGGTGACGGTGTCCGCGATCTCGATCAGTTCGGGAGCGGCGTAGCGGCCAGTCATCACGACGTTGGTCCTGGTCGGTCTGTTGGCGATGACCGCGACGAGGTCGTCGACCGGCATCCACCCGTACTTCACGATGTACGTCGCTTCGTCGAGGATCACCAGGTCGTAGTCCCCGCTCGAGATCTTCGCGGCGGCGACCTCCCAGGCGTGGCGACCCTTGGCGGCGGTCTCGTCGAGATCGGTCGATTCCCACGTGAAGCTGTCGCCGAGCGTGAACCACTCGATCCCCAGGTGGTCGGCCAGCTTGCGCTCGCCCACCTTCCATTTCTCGCTCTTGATGAACTGGACGACGCAGACCCTCCAGCCCCGGGCCCAACCGCGGGCCATCACGCCCATCGAGGCCGAGGTCTTGCCCTTGCCGGTCCCGGTGTTGATCAGAAAGCGCGACTGCTGGGCCATTCGGGGGAGCGTAGCCCGGGCAGCCCCCACGTAGGGCATGCTGCCCTACGTGGATGCTAGGTTCGTCGGCGTGTCGCAATCGCAGTTCGGTCGAGGACCTACCAAGGGCTGGTGTCCCGGTGTGCTCGATCCGATGGAGACCGGTGACGGATGGCTGCTGCGACTGCGCGTTCCGGGAGGCACGATCACTGCCGACGGCCTGCGGATCGTGTCCGGCGTGGCGGAGCGGTACGGATCGGGGCTCGTCGACATCACCGCGAGGGCGAACCTGCAGATCCGCGGTGTCGCGCTCGATTCGATCCGTGTCGCCGTGGATCGCCTGGTCGATGCCGGACTCGCGTTGGCCGACGCCGCCGTCGACGCCCGCCGGGCCGTGGTCGCGAGCCCGTTGACGGGCCACGACCCAGCGTCGGTCTGCGACGCCGGGCCAGTCGTGGCCGACATCGTGACGCGGCTGGTCGCGGAGCTCGATGGCACGCTCCCGTCGAAGTTCGGCGTCGTCGTCGATGATGGCGGGAGCTGGCCGCTCGGCGACGTGGATGGCGATGTTCGCGTCCAGGCGTCCGCAGCAGGGTGGGTCGTTCACGTTCGCGACGCGGCATCGTTCGGTCCCATCAGCGATCCAGCCGAGGCCGTGCTGGGCGCGGCCCGGCTGTGCATCGCCCGTGGTGCGCGGATGGACCGCGTCGCGGCAGTGATCCCCGCTGACCTCGCGATTGCGCAACCTGCTCGAACGCTCGGGCTCGGTCGTCACCGTGACGCTGATCGCTGCAACCTCGTCGCCGCCCCCTTCCTGGGGCGCTTGGACGCCGAGACGCTGGCCGACATCGCGGACGTCGCCGAGCGATGCCGCGCGGCCGTTCGGCTCACGCCCGATCATTCGATTGCGCTCTGCGGCATCGCCGCCGACGATGCTCCCGCGGGGCTTGCCGCGATGAGGGGTCTCGGCCTCGTCGTCGACGCCGACGACGGGCGCGCAATGGTGTCGGCCTGCGTCGGCACGCGAGGCTGTGCCTCGGCTCACGCGGACACGTGGGCCGCAGCAGTGCAGCTGGCCGCCCGATCACCGATGTCTCGCGCGCACCTCTCCGGCTGCGCCAAGGGGTGTGGCGCCCCATCACGAGTCGCGCACCTCGTGGCAGACACGAACGGCGATTTCCGGTGAACGTGCTCGACTATGAGCGCGACGGTGCCGCGATCTATGCGCTGTCGTTCGCGACCATTCGCCGCGAAGCGGACCTGCGCGGCGTCGCACCGGAGCTCGAGCCCGCGGTCGTGCGGATCATCCACGCCTGCGGCGACGTCGACATCGTCAGCAGTGTCGAGGCCTCGCCCGACTTCGCCGCGGCCGCACGCGCGGCTCTCCTCGCCGGCCGCCCGATCTGGTGCGACTCCAACATGGTCGCGCACGGCATCACCCGCGCCCGCCTCCCAGCGGGGAACCCCGTTCGATGCAGCCTGCGCGACGACGGGATCGCGGATGACGCTGCCGCCGCCGGCAACACCCGCTCGGCCGTCGCCGTCGAACGTTGGCTCACGGATCTCGACGGAGCGATCGCCGTGATCGGCAACGCGCCGACCGCGCTGTTCCGCCTCCTCGAACTGGTGCTCGATGGCACGGCCCGACCGGCCGCGATCATCGGGATGCCCGTCGGCTTCGTCGGCGCCGCGGAGTCGAAGTCGGCGCTGGCGACACTGCCCCACGGCATCCCGTTTCTCACCGTCCACGGTCGGCGTGGTGGCAGCGCGATGGCTGCCGCCGCGGTCAACGCGCTGGCGAGCACGAAGGAGTGACCCATCGATGAGCACGGTTGACGAAACCGCCGACACGGCACGGCTCGGCCATCTGTACGGCGTCGGCGTCGGGCCCGGCGATCCGGAGCTGATGACCCTCAAGGCGAAGCGTGTGATCGACGCCAGTCCGGTCGTCGCCCACTTCGCCGCGCGATCGCGAAGGGGCAACGCATGGGCCGTCATCGAGTCCAGCCTGACCTCAGAGCACGAGGTGTTGCGGCTCGAGTATCCCATCACCACCGAAGCCGTCGAGCCCGGCGACTACGAGCACCGCATCGCCGAGTTCTACGACCGATCGGCAGCGACCATCGCCGCCCATCTCGACCGCGGCACTGACGTCGCCGTGGTCTGCGAAGGCGACCCGTTCTTCTACGGCAGCTACATGTACATCCATCAACGGCTCGCTCACCGATACCCGACCTCCGTGATCCCCGGCGTCACGTCGGTGTCGGCAGCGACCGCGGCCGCCGGAGTGCCCCTGGTGTCGATGAACGAGTCGCTCACCGTCCTGCCGGGTGTCGTTCCACCCGAGCAGCTCAAGGAGTTGTTGTCCAACGTCGATGCGGCGGTCGTGATGAAGGTCGGGCGCCACCTGGACGACGTTCGCGATGCTGCCGCGGCCGTCGGACTCGCCGACCGCGCGATCTACGTCGAACGCGCCAGCTGCCCGACCGAGCAGATCATCGCCTTGTCCAACACCGGTGACGTCGTCGCCCCGTACTTCTCGCTCGTCCTGATTCCTGGGAGCGGCCTGCACGCGCGCAATCAGCAGATCGAATGAGTTGTCGCCTCACCGTCGTCGGACTCGGGCCCGGTCGCCTCGACTGGTGCACCCCCGAGGTGTCCGCGATCCTCGAGGACGCCACGGACCTCGTCGGCTACGCGCCATACCTCGCCAGAGTGCCGCAGACGTGTGCGGCCCGCCGCCACGCTTCCGACAATCGGGTCGAGGCCGAACGGGCCGAGCACGCGTTGAACCTCGCCGCCGATGGCGGTGACGTCGTGGTCGTGTCGTCCGGTGATCCAGGTGTGTTCGCGATGGCCAGCGCCGTGCTCGAGCGACTTGACCAAGACCCCAGTCGCTGGTGCGATGTGCAGATCTCGGTCTGCCCCGGGATCACCGCCGCGCAAGCGCTGGCGAGCAGGGTCGGGGCGCCGCTCGGCCACGACTTCTGCGTGATCTCGCTGTCCGATGTGCTCAAACCGTGGTCGATCATCGAGCGACGCCTCGATGCCGCGGCCTCCGCCGATTTCGTCATCGCGCTCTACAACCCCCGCAGCCGGCAGCGCCCGCACCAGTTCACCGACGCGATCGGCATCGTCAGCCGTCACCGCGAGCCGGCGACACCGGTCATCGTCGGGCGCCATGTCGGTCGCGACGAGGAATCGGTGACGATCACCGACCTCGGCCGGCTCGACCACGCGACGATCGACATGAGCACGATCGTCATCATCGGCTCGTCGACCACACGGGTGCTCGACCGGCCGGCCGGCTGCCGCGTGTACACCCCGCGCACCTATGCCGACCCTCGCCCAGCGGCCGGGTGACTCGGCGGTTTGGCAAGCATCACCCCGGCCTCTGCTACCGTCACTTCTGCAATGTCGGGAAGCCGGTGCAAGTCCGGCGCGGTACTCGCCACTGTGAAGGGTGAGCAACACCCACGATTGCCACTGGGCGCAAGCCTGGGAAGGCGGGTGAAGCGTTGATCCCTGAGCCAGGAGACCGGTTGCGCACCAATCCACGAGAACATGGAAGCGAGGCCTTGATGGC